>Ga0207075_1023_pt1 | contig 41796 bp, 40 predicted proteins | sample Alteio_BWMinHeat_64_FD_153587 | JGI IMG/M metagenome (GOLD analysis project Ga0207075, IMG submission 153587) | Enriched cells from forest soil in Barre Woods Harvard Forest LTER site, Petersham, Massachusetts, United States -... | ecosystem: Environmental > Terrestrial > Soil > Temperate forest >... | reverse complement strand
AATCTCGCTGAATATCCTTTTCTTGTTGTTCGGTAGTAAAATGATAATCACCATCTAGTTCAATAGCTATTTTTGGAAAATTTGCATAAAAATCTAAAATATATGGTCCAATCGGTTTTTGTCGATAAAATTGAACATTTAGTATTTGCTTGCGTTTAAGCTTGTTCCACAAAATAAGCTCACATTTTGTCATTTCTTTGCGTAATTCACGCGCATAGAATTTCAACTTTCTGTTGTATTTCAATATCATTCTGACATCCTTTGCATGAATTTTAATTTAAAATTCATATAAATTAAAGCCCAGATGTTAGTCTTGATAAAATTATGCATCAATGCATGCGATATTTCTTGCCAACTCTGCACAATGCAGTAATAATGCTTGCCATTATGTCGTTAATTGAAATTTTAATTGCAGCAATTATTTTTATGATGGTGATGTTAGGTGCGCAATATGCTTCTTTGCAAGCGCTTCATGTCACAAATGACGCTTGCAGGCAAACCCAAGAATGGTTACAGTTTAATTGAGCTATTAATAGCTATGGCGCTGGGCGTAATAATAACGGGTGCGGTTTTACAATCTTTTTTGGCCATTAAGCAGGCTTTTTTGCTGCAGCAAGGTATGGCAAGAATGCAAGAAAACGCACGGATTATTAGTATTCTGTTGGGGGATGCCATTATTAATAGTGGAAATGCTGGTTGTAATGCCTTTAGTTCTGAAATGGTGTTAACAATTACAAAGGGAATTAATGCCGAGCATTATGGATTGGAGTTATCGCAGCCTATTAAGAGCATGCGTATGCAAACCTTTAAAAATAATCCGTTAATTGCTAAATCTGCCATCCAAAAAATTGTGCCAAATAGTGATATCTTATGGATAAAAACTATCAAACCTCACGTTTTTTCAAAAAATGAAATGGGTAAAATAGTCACCATTTCAGATTGTCTGCAAATTGACGTGTTCTGGAGTAACACGGAGCCCATTCCCTTAAATAAATATTACGGAATTTTTTCTTCTACCTTATTTTACGTTGGCAAAACGCGACGTGGTGTTAATGCTTTGTATAGTACGGATTTAAATGGTAGAACGCTGGAGTTGGTGGAAGGGGTTGAATGCTTAAAATTTAATTACATTTTTAAACCAGATAATACGGTTGAGCGCGTTAAGCTTAGCGCTTTGCTTTCAGCACCCTTTGTTCAACCTAAATGGTGGCACTATGAATGGTCAACAAGGTAGTGCGTTAATTGTGGTGTTAATATTATGCACCGCGCTGATGCTGATTTCTCAGGTGATGCTCAATACGGCATTTTTACAATTAAAAATGGTGCAGCATTACGCGGCACAAAAGCGCATTTATCATAAGGCTTTGGAAGAACTTATTCAATTAGAAAAGCAATTAGAGAATCATCCGCACGTTTTATCACCCGCCATCAAATTTATACAATTTGTGCCGGATACTGTAGCAGAAAATGAATCAGATGGAACGGATTATTATCGTATTGAAGTAAAGTGTCAGCAAGAAGATGGTTCGCAAATTCAGCTTATTTCTACGTATGCTATTCGACATGAAATACCCTATGATGCTTTTACAGGGCAAAAAGTTTTCCCGCAAAATAGTTTGCATCGCTTAGGCAGAAGAACGCTCACAAAAAGTCATATTAACTCATAAAATCCACGGTCCGAAAAGCATCCGGTTGTGTAATTTCATTCGTTTGTAATGTTTGAAATACCCGCATAAATTCAATGGTTAATTTATGATCTCTCGCAAAATGAATCAAGGGTAGGGCACAATCATGAGATTCTCTGACTTTTATAGAAGCCGTAAGAAAGGTAGGAATAATGGGTAACCCTTCACTTAGGAGCTCATCAACCAGTTTTTTGGGGATGGTAGCGCTAGGTTGATATTGATTGACGACTACACCTTCTACACGTAACTTTGCGTTGTAATGGTCCCGAATATCACTCACCCCCCGGAATAAATGATAAATGGCGTTACGCGAGAATAAGTCACAGTCAAACGGAATCAAGCAGGTATCAGTAGCAATTAAGGCAGATTGCGTAAAAAAGTTCATAGAGGGCGGCGTATCAATGAAAACATTATCAAAAGGGCCAATTTTATCTAACAAACACCGCAGTTTATAAAGCTTGTGGCGATTTTCTAATTTTGTAAGCGAGTCTTCTAAACTGGGAGAGGCGGGAATAATAAATAAATTTTTAAACGGCGTTTGATGAACAAATTGTTTGGCAGTGTTGGCATTGAATGTAAACTGTAATACTTGATCAAAATAATCCGCAATGGTAGGCGTGAATGTTGCGGCATTACGGCCCAATAAGTATTGCGAAGAGTTGGATTGTGGGTCAAGATCAATAACGAGCGTGCGCAGGCCTTTATCAGCACTAATGGCGGCTAAATTACAGGTAATGGTAGATTTTCCTACCCCCCCTTTTTGATTAAAAATGACCCTACGCATGACTGGCCTCCGAGCGAATAAGTTAAATAACATACATACGTGGCTATCATCTTTCATGATGCCATATTTTATTAATGATAGCAGCACTCAGTCACTTAAATAATGATATACTACGTTTGCTCAAATTTTAGGTGAAACGCATGATAGAAATTTCAGTTAAGAGACTTCCTCTTGAAGCAGTGGTGATTCATTTTGCGGGAGATTCTGGCGATGGGGTCCAGGTTGCTGGCACGCAATTTACCCAATCTTGCGCCACCCTGGGCAATGATGTGCGTACTTTTCCGGATTTCCCCGCAGAAATTAGAGCACCTGCAGGTACCTTACCTGGTGTTTCAGGTTTTCAACTAAGTTTTTCTCAGCACCATATCCATACCGCGGGTGATCGTTATGATGTATTAGTGGCGATGAATCCGGCAGCACTGAAAGTCACCGTAAAAAATTTAATCCCGGGTGGTATTTTAATTATTGATGAAGATAAATTCACCCCTAAAGATTTTAAAAAAGCAGGAATAACGGAAAACCCTTTAGAAAGTACGGAGCTTGATGAATTTAGAGTTATCCGCTTACCCATGACGTCTTTGACGCTCAAAGCATTAGAAACGATTAATATTTCAAAGTCTGCAGCGCGCAAATGTAAAAATATGTTTGCCTTAGGCGTTGTGTATTGGCTATATGATAGACCATTTGAAGCAACCAAAGAATGGATTAAGGAGCGCTTTAAAGAACAAGCAGATGTGATTGAGGCCAATATAGTTGCGTTACGCACGGGTTATCATTATGCGATTACCACAGAATTATTTGCCGAGCATTATACGGTAGCAGCGGCACAATTGCCCAAAGGAGAATATCGGCAAATCACGGGCAATCAAGCCTTGGCGTGGGGTTGCGTTGCTAGCGCGCATCAAAGCAAACAAGATTTATTAGTTTGTGGTTATCCGATTACACCGGCTTCAGATATTTTGCATACCTTGGCCAAGTATGCCCACTTTGGTATCAAAACTTTTCAAGCAGAAGATGAAATTGCTGCGATGGGTGCTGCTATTGGTGCAGCTTATGGTGGTAAGCTGGCTTTAACCACCACCAGTGGCCCAGGCATGGATTTAAAAGCGGAAGCGATGGGGTTAGCTGTCATGACGGAGTTGCCGCTGGTTATTGTGGATGTGCAACGCGCAGGCCCATCCACGGGTATGCCCACCAAGGTAGAACAATCAGATTTATTAACCGCGATGTATGGACGGCATGGGGAATGTCCCATTCCTATTTTAGCAGCAAGTAGTCCTAGTGATTGTTTTTACAGAGTCATAGAAGCATTTCGTCTTGCCATCAAATATATGACACCGGTGATTTTATTAAGTGATGCGTATTTAGCCAATAGCGCAGAGCCTTGGAAAATTCCTCATACGGATGAACTGCCAGAATTTTCACCAGAATATGCTGTGCAGTCTGAAGACTTTTTACCTTATCGCCGCAACGAGACTTTATCACGCCCGTGGGCTATTCCTGGTACGCCGGGCTTAGCGCATCGGATTGGCGGTTTAGAAAAAGAACATGAAACCGGGAATATTAGTTATGATGCGGCCAATCATCAAAAAATGGTAAATCTGCGTGCCGCAAAGATTCAAGGCATTGAAAATGATTTGCCGCCTTTGGAAATCCTGGGTGATAAGGAAGGGGATGTGCTGGTCATTGGCTGGGGCAGTACGTATGGTGCGATTCGTACGGTGGTTGAGCAGTTACAACAGCAATCATGTAAAATTAGTGCCGTGCATTTGCGTTATCTGTTCCCATTCCAAAAAGAGCTGGGTGATACGTTAAAAAAATTCAAACAAGTGTTAGTGGTAGAATTAAATACCGGACAGCTTTGTCAATTATTGCGCGCACGCTTTTTGGTGGATGCCAAAGGCATTAATAAAGTTGCAGGTAAGCCATTTGGCGTTAGGGAGTTAAGAGAAAAGATAATGCCGTATTTGGAGAAACCATAAATGGAATCATTTGCCAGTGATCAAGAAGTCCGATGGTGCCCAGGTTGTGGGGATTATGCCATTTTAGCCAGTGTGCAAAAAGTATTACCGGAGTTAGGTATTGAACGCGAAAATACCGTTTTTATCTCCGGCATTGGTTGTTCCAGCCGTTTTCCGTATTATTTAAATACCTATGGCTTTCATACCATTCATGGCCGTGCGCCCACCATTGCTACCGGCTTAAAAATAGCCCGGCCTGATTTATCGGTTTGGGTGGTAACGGGAGATGGGGATGGCTTAAGTATTGGCGCAAGTCATTTGCTGCATTTAATGCGCCGGAATCTTAATATTACGGTACTATTATTTAATAATCGTATTTATGGCTTAACCAAGGGCCAATATTCTCCTACCTCTGAAAAGGGTAAAAAAACCAAAACTACGCCACAAGGATCAATAGATCAACCCTTTAGCCCGGTGAGTTTGGCTTTGGCTGCAGGGTGCAGTTTTGTTGCCAGAGGCATTGATGTAGATTCCAAAGGCTTGCAGTGGATATTAAAAGCTGCTGCTGCGCATAACGGCACCTCTTTTGTAGAAATTTATCAAAATTGTAATGTTTTTAATGATGGCGCCTTTGCGCAAATCAGTGACCGCGGCTTACGTGCGCAAAGAACGGTGACTTTGCATCCTGGCAAACCGTTAATTTATGGTCAAAATAATGACAGTGGTTTAGTGTATAACGGTCACGGGTTTGAAAGTATATCCTTGGCAACGCCAGAGGATATGGCTAAGGTTCATGTGCATCAAAATACAGATTCTATTGCAATGGCAACTTTATTAAATGAACTCCCGTTCCCAGAATTCCCTGTTCCCATCGGGATTTTCAGAGCCGTAGCAAGACCTACCTATGAAGAAGAACTCAGTGCGCAAATTCATAAAGCGAAAACGCAACAACCCAAGGCTTGTTTAGATAGTCTGTTGCGCTCAGGGAAGACGTGGGAAATACAATAATTCTGATCTCTTTCCTCTCATCAGAGAAAATATACCATTTATCTATTTTATATACCTAATAACCTGCTTTTGTGTTATTTTTTTTTCTTTGTACAAGTGATGTGATTTGTTATGGCTTTAACAAACGGCCCTAGATTCCACCAATTTCCTGATGGCATTGATATTAATAAGTATCCAACAGATGCAGTAATTGCTGCAGTGGCCGCAGATTGTGCTGCAAAGCCAGGCGCAGAATTGACCTTTGCTGATTTGCATGCTAATGCATTGAAACTGCTCTATATACTGATATGCCATGGTGTGATCACTATGCCTGAAGTAAACTATGATGCATTCGTACGGATCTATAATTTCTATTATGATAATTCATCTGCGGAAGTTGATTTGACAGATTCCAAGGTACAATTGGATTACATTTTTGGCTCTATGGTTATCAATCCTGACTTCGATATCTTAAGACTCTTGGGTGATGAATTTGCTGACCGGGGTGCGTGTGACTATCTTGTCATGAGAATTTTAAAAAAATTGGTAGAAGCAGGCGTACCCTTAGAATTTATTTTATCAAATCATAGTTATGAATGGCTAATGGCGCTAGCTACTAATGCGCATAAAGAGCAGAGTACTGCTGCACCGTGGTACGAGTGGGATAGTATTATAGGGACAACGAATGTACTGGTTATGCGATCACTAATTTGTATGATGAACTTTATTGACGCAGGCCTTGTGAGTTTTGCCGAAATCCGAGAATTTATAGAAAAAATCTATTTTCCCCGTCTCAAATTGCTTTCTTATAGCCAATGCGGTGATCGTATAACGCTCTTTACGCATGCCCCATTTGGATTAAACGGGGTTAAAGGCTTAGCCGATAAGTTGGGTATTCAGTATGGAGATACTTTTCCTACGGAGCCAAGTGACATTATTCGCATAATTGATAATATTAATGCTGTCTTTCAGGAAAACCCAAACCCAATAGCCGTATTGCAAAGCTTAATTACTCCGGCTGTCGTTCGTCGAGATAATACGGTAGATGATCCCGCATATGAACATAGTATGCCAGGTGAGCATCTAATATGGAATCGTGGGCCAGTTTTAGATCCCAATCGCCCTGCATCCATGTGCTATGCGTTCGGACATGTAACTTCTGCTGTACACCCTGCTGGTCAACATGGTGATGCTCAGAACTATTTTAATTTAAATAATGAACTTGGAATATCTAGGCATCCTCCCTATCCTACCAAACCGCATACCATGCTTTTTGGCTTGCGTTCATGACGTTTTAGAAACAGGCTTCATAATAGGTGCTAAAGACGACGCATTTCCTAAATGATGTCGATAAATGCCGATAAAGGTAAAGACGTTCTTTACATATTCACGGGTTTCTTTGTAAGGAATGGTTTCAATCCAAATATCCGCTTCTAGGGGTCCTTCTTTAGGTAACCATTGGGTTACGCGGGTAGGACCGGCATTATAGGCGGCGGTTGCAATCAAGAGATGATTATTCATGCGTTCTTTTAAATCTTTTAAGTATACCGTGCCTAATTGAATATTAATTTCCGGGATATGCAAAGAATCTTCAGAAAAATAAGCAATGACATGTTTTTTAGCTAATTCTTGGGCGGTGGGATGACATAATTGCATTAAGCCGCGGGCATTGGCACTGGAGAGTGCTTGATTAAAAAAAGCACTTTCTTGTCTGGCAATGGCAAAAACCCAAGCGGGATCTAAATTATGTTTATCGGCATTTTCAAAGATATCCTGGGCATGGGCCAACGGAAAACGTATATGGATATCATCTTTATGCTGTGCTTTAGACAAGGTTAAAATGGCAATGTCATGCAGCGCCATATTATGCGCAATTTTGGCGGCAGCTTGACGCTCTCTTTCATTCATTACATCTAGCGCATAAAACCACTCTACCCGGGCAATGGCGTCTTTACCCACCAATCGTAACTGTTCAAACCGTTGTATGCCAGGCCACCGGGCGATTTGCATTAACTCTGCTTCATCAATGCGCAAATGCGAATGCTGCAAAGTAATGGGTTGATGCAGATGGATGCTGGCCAGAAATCCGTAATAGCCTCTTGATTGCGCCAGGGTAGCATAAATGGCTTGTGCTGCGGCCTTATCACCGAGGGCACTCAGCGCGCGCGCTTCCCAGTAATGCCAACATTTGTCTTCTTTTATGACAGCGGGGAGGGCTTTAATATGGGTGAGCGCCTCTTGCCAGTCATGTTCTTTTAACGCTAAGCGTATGCGCCATTCATGTGCGGTGGCATCGAGACTTTCATCCGGTAAGCGTGCCAGCCAAGCGCTTGCCATGGGGTGTTTTTGATGGGCCAGATAAACCCCAATATCTCTTTCAATCAGTTTTTGATCTGCGTTAGAAAAGGTATATTCAGAACGATGGGTCTGCCACCAATTGAGCGCAGATTCTGCGTCATTTTTTGCTAAAAGGCGTAATCCTTGGGTAAGCATTTGGCTGGTGAGCGCTTTGCTTGCACTTATTTTCTTTAAAAAATCTGCTTTCATCAGGAGATTGGGTTTTTGCAAAAGTGCTTCCCAATTTTTGGCAAACGTTTGTTCTGTGGGAGGTAGTTGTTTAATAAGATGTTTGGCCAAAGTAGTATTTTTGGCTTCAAAAGCCAGCTTGAGTCTATCCCAAATAGTTTCTTTGCTAAGCGTGCCAGATTTTTGCCAGGCGGCAAAGAGCGCATCACAGGCTTTGGGTTGAGATTGACCGGTCAACCATAAGCGGTGAATGGCTGCAAAAATTTTGGGATCTTGGGTTTCTTGGTAGCGCGCATAAAAATAATGGCACTGCAAGCTATCGTCACGGCTTTTCTCATAACCTTGCAGATACAAGTTCCAATTTTTATGTCTGGCAGCTTCAGTGAGCCAGGCTTCACGTAATTGGGTAATAAATGGAAAATCTGGGTAATTTTCTTTAAAAGTTTTAATACGTTTTAAGGTTTGCAGGGAGGGTTTTGAATTTTTAATCTTTTGCTTTAAATCATCATATTCTAGATAAGGGTATAAAGGGTATGACGGGATTTTTTGCATGAGACGTTCAAAATTAACCCGATCATGCTTTTTAAGAGCATGATCTGCACGCATATAAATTTCCCGTTGGGTTTCTAAATCATTTGCGAATACTGCAAAGTTTAAAATAATCCAAATTATGCATATTAAGATTTGTTTCATTTTTTCATGCTAACATAGCGTCTATGGTGTTGTTAATCGATAACTATGACTCATTTGTGTTCAATTTAGCTCGTTACGTGGCTGAATTAGGGTATGAATACCAAGTAGTTCGCAATGATAAACTAAGTATTGCAGAAATTGCGCGACTTGCACCATCGCATATTATTCTTTCCCCCGGTCCTGGTGGTCCATCTGATGCTGGTATTTGTATCTCTGCCATTCAGCATTTTAAAGGTAAGATCCCACTTTTAGGGGTATGTCTGGGTCATCAGGCAATCGCCAGTGCTTATGGTGGACGCGTTGTGCGTTCATCAGCGCCGCAGCACGGTAAAGCAAGCAAAATTTTTCATGATGGTAAGGGGCTTTTTCAAGGCTTGCCAAATCCTTTTGTGATAGGTCGCTACCATTCTTTAATGGTGGAAAGAAATGCTTTGCCGGCCTCATTAAATGTAAGTGCTGTAACTGTAAAAGGAGAAATTATGGCACTGACCGATCACGATTCGGCCGTTTTTGGGGTACAATTTCACCCTGAGTCTGTTTTAACAGAACACGGTCATGCAATGCTAGGACAGTTTTTAAATACAGTTGTATCTTAGCTAAAATTTGCGTAACTTAGGTGGTGCTTTTTTACTGAGCGAAGTTGAGAAAAATAACTAAATAAAACGAATGTTTTTGGAGAAGTTAAGGAGTTTCGACATGCAGGAAAATAGGCAAACAAACGTATATGATATCAAAGTGCAAGTGCAGCAAAAACTATATCAAGATTATGCACTCGCAGCTGAAACTTATGTTAGAAAACCCACAATGTGTAATTGGGAAAAAAAGGAAAAGGCGTTCGAAACTTATAACGCCTTAATTCAACACAATTCCAATATCTGAATTATCAAAGACTGCTCGTTCGAATAACACCCACACCAATCCCTTCGATAAGGAGGGGTTGGGTTGTTGCATTTAAAATAATGGGTGAATGATCCGCATTTTCAGATCGTAATTCAATTTGATCACCATGACGAAAATAACGTCTGACCACCACTTTATTGTTGACTCGTGCAACCACTAATTTTCCATTATCCGCAGAATCGCAGCGGTGTACCGCCAATAAATCACCGTCTTTAATACCAGCGCCATTTAAACTGGGTCCTTGTATTTGGAGCAAGTAATCAGGTTTTGGATTAAAAAATTCATGTTGAATGCGCATTCTGCCATCGAAGTTTTTATCTTCAAAGACAGGGTGATCCGCATTGTGCGCTTTCACAATGGGTAAACCAATGCCATGTTCTTTCGCTAATTGAATGCCCCGTGATGTACCGGGTGCTAAGGTGATGACTCCTTTGCGTGCCAGCGCCTTGAGGTGATCCTCTGCGGCATTCACTGAACGAAATCCAAGTGTTTTTGCAATTTCTGCCCGCGTGGGTGGTGCACCCGTTTGTTCAATATGATTGCGAATCACTTGTAAAACTTCTGATTGACGGCGAGTCAGACTCATCGTTTGTTGTGAAGAATTTGTAGGCATAGCTTTGCTTCCTGTTCAAAGGTACAGAACGAGTATAGCTTTCGTATTTAGAATTCGCCAACTACGCAACCATCACATATTTTGGAGAATTTTTATTACAAAGAATAATTTATTTCCTATCTTCAATAGTAAGATGAGATTCGAATTTTAGCAAAGTTTGTTGCAATGCAAGATTTTAAATTATTAAACTGCTGAAAAATCCAGCATTGTTGTTACCATCAAAAATATTGATCAAGCCCAGTGCTATGAATGAGATCAGACCAATCTTCATTATGAGAAATAACGTCATCATAACCGAAATCTTCTTGTGATGCTTCAAAAGGTCCAGAACAATCCTCAGGTGGGGGAATTTGTTCTAAGTTAAGTTGATACCAACTATCAAAATCAAACTCTTCAATTTCGCCAGAAAAATATTGTACTGCGACATAACCCTCTTTTTCGTCTGAGGCAACCACCTCAAACAAATCATGAAATTCTTTATCCTTATACCAATCCCCGATCCGTGGTGATTCTATTTTACGCATCTTTGTACACCTATTTTTCTGGGCTACCTCTAACTAACATATCATTCTTAGAAAAATTATGCTATTTATTTGACTAAAATAGTGTAGTTCAAAGCTATAATAAAGGCTGATAGAACAAGGGGGTACTATGAAACACAAGCGTGAAGTATTTATTGTTGATGGTGCACGGTCGCCGTTTTTGAAAGCCAAAGGCATGCCAGGTCCATTTTCCGCCGCTGATTTAGCAGTGGGTGCCGGTAAAGTGCTTTTAAGTAGGCAACCTTTTTCCCCGCATAAGTTCTCACAAGTGGTGATGGGTTGTGTAGTTCCCAGTGCCGATGAGGCCAATATTGCAAGAATTATTGCCTTACGCTTAGGGTGCGGTGATCAAATGCCAGCATGGACGGTGCAACGTAATTGTGCTTCTGGCTTACAATCTATTGATAGCGCTGCAAATGCCATTGCCGATGGGCAGAGCGATTTAGTCTTGGCCGGTGGCACAGAAGCCATGAGCCGTGCACCCTTATTATTTAATCAATCCATGGTACGCTGGCTAGCCAGTATCCGGCGTGCGCAGCCATTACCCAAAAAATTGGCAACCTTCTTAAAATTTCGTCCACAGTTATTAGTTCCGGTGGTAGCGCTGTTGAAAGGTTTAAGTGATCCTATCGTCAATTTAAGTATGGGCCAAACAGCAGAAGAACTGGCTTATCTCTTTCATATTTCACGAACGGAGATGGATCAATATGCAATTGAAAGCCATCATCGGGTGCTTAAAGCACAAGCGGCGGGTGCTTTAGAAGAAATTGTGCCATTGTATGGCATGGATGGCAGCGTGCTGGAGAAAGATGATGGCGTGAGAGATTCTACTTTGGAACAACTCGCCAAATTAAAACCGGTATTTGAAAAATATGGCAGCATAACGGCGGGAAATAGTTCACAGGTCAGCGATGGCGCTGCACTGGTTATTTTAGCGAGTCGTGAAGCTATTGAGCGCTATCAATTACCCGTGCTTGCACGAATTGTAGATGTTTCTTGGGCGGCATTAAATCCTGCCATCATGGGATTGGGTCCCGTGCATGCCATAAAACTTTTATTGCATAAGCATCAACTCACGTTAAAAGATATTGATCATATGGAAATAAATGAAGCATTTGCAGCACAGGTATTAGCGTGCGTTAAAGCATTGCATGATGCAGACTTGGGAGAAATGGACTTGGCAAAATTGAATCCGCAAGGAGGAGCGATTGCGATAGGACATCCCGTGGGGGCCAGTGGTGCACGCTTGGTGCTACATTGTGCGAATATGCTGAAAAAATATCAAACGCGCCGGGCAATGGCAAGTCTGTGTATTGGTGGTGGACAAGGTGGGGCAATTCTATTGGAACGTGTGGCAGGAGTGTAGAATGAATACTTATAAAAATTGGTCCCTACAAAGTGATGATCAGAATATTCTCTGGCTCACCTTCAGCCAAGAAAATAGTCAAATAAACAGTCTCAACGAAGCTACGCTCAGTGAGCTTGATCATATTATTAATGCGTTAACGCAAAATACGCAAGCGAAAGCAGTTATCATTCGTTCCGGTAAAAAAAGTGGTTTTATCGCGGGTGCGGATATTGCACAATTTAAAATGGTAACCTCTAAGGAGCAAGCCGTACAGTTTATCAAAAGGGGGCAAGAAGTTTTCAATAGACTAGAACGTCTTACCATACCTACCATCGCCTTAATTGATGGGTTTTGTTTGGGCGGCGGCTTAGAGCTTGCGATGGCTTGTCGATATCGCATCGCGCATGATTCCGTTAAAACCCGCCTAGGGTTGCCAGAAGTGAAGCTTGGCATTCATCCCGGCTGGGGCGGCACGGTAAGATTGCCACCATTAGTGGGAATTATGAGTGCTATAGATTTAATTTGTACGGGCCGAAATTTATCTGCCAAGGCTGCCAAAAAAATTGGCCTGATTAACGAAGCAGTACCAGAGCGGTTATTAGAAAAAGTTGCACTTTATTATGCATTACATTCCCCGGCCACTTCGCCATTAAAGGGGTTTAAATGGATTTTACAGCAGGCAACGCAATTTGAGGCAATGCGTTCATTCTTAGGCCAATTTTTTAAATATCAATTACAGAAAAATAAAGTCAATATTAATCATTATCCGGCCCCCTATAAAGTGATTGAAAATTGGGTATTATGCGGTGATAAACGCCCAGAGGCGTTGGATCTGGAAGCGCAATCGATTGGCCAATTATTAATTTCTGATACTTCAAGAAATCTGGTGCGCGTTTTCTTTTTACAAGATCTCTTAAAAGGATTAGCCAAAGGGGTTAACTTTAAGCCCCAACATGTTCATGTGGTAGGAGCGGGCGTGATGGGAGGAGATATTGCCGCTTGGTGCATCGCCTGCGGTTATACCGTTACTTTGCAAGATCAAGCGCCACCCTTCATTGGTAGTGCGGTTAAGCGCACTTTTGAACTTGTCAGTAAACGATTAAAAGAAGGAAATGTTGTTCAAGCGGCAATGGACAAATTATTTCCAGATCCACATGGTTTAGGCATAGCAAAAGCAGATATTATTATTGAGGCTATTACAGAGAAACTGCAAGCTAAGCAAGATTTATTTGTAATGCTGGAGAAGTATGCTAAACCCAATGCCATCTTAGCCACTAACACCTCGACGATTCCATTAGAAGAGATTGGTGCGGTATTAAAAAATCCTCAGCGCTTAGTGGGTGTGCACTTTTTTAATCCGGTTGCAAAAATGCCGTTGGTTGAAGTGGTACATGGGCATCAAACGGATGCACAGATTATTGACCAAGCTATTGCTTTTGTACGGTGTATCGATAAATACCCCTTGCCGGTGAGAAGTTCTCCTGGATTTTTAGTGAATCGAATTTTATTACCGTATTTGTTAGAAGCGGTTACCTTGTTTGAAGAAGGGGTACCCGCAAGTGTGATTGATCAAGCAGCCATTGCGTTTGGGATGCCTATGGGACCCATTGAATTAGCTGATGTGGTTGGGTTAGATATTTGTTTTGCGGCACTGGAACAAATGACAAGCCATTTAGGTGGGCATATTCCGCATATTTTGCGTGAGCATGTGATGCGCGCTGAATTGGGTCGCAAAACCGGCAAAGGATTTTATGTTTACAAAAATGGCAAAATGATTAAATCAAACATGCCGGAAAAACAAAATATTCCCAGTGATGTCACGCATCGTCTTATTTTAAGGATTTTGAATGAAGCAGTTGCTTGTTTACGGGAAGGAATTGTAGACAGCGCGGATAAAGTAGATGCAGGCTGTATTTTTGGGTTTGGCTTCCCTCCTTTTAGAGGTGGTCCAATAACTTATGCGCGTTTTTATGGCGAGGAACGTTTACTCAAACTCTTTAAAGAATTTGAAGCGCGTTATGGGCAGCGTTTTGCACCTGATGCAGGTTGGCACTCCAGTACTCTTCCCTTAGGCCAGGTATCTCGGTAAAGTAAGCTATCAATTGCTGAAAGTCATGAGTGAGTTTATTAAGTGGTCAGATCTGTAAGGGTAGTCGCCTGTCTTGCGTTTGGTATTTCAACGCAAGTGTTTGCTGCAGGCTTCCAACTTCAAGAGCAGAATGTAACCAACTTAGGCACAGCTTATAGTGGTACGGCTGCATTAGCACAAGATGCCAGTATGGCATTTTTTAACGCTGCAGGATTATCCCATATTGATGAGAGTCAGGTTGTTTTAAGTGGGGTACTGATTCAAGGTCATTTTCATTTTTTAGCCTCTCGCTCAAATGTTTCTTTGTTACCAAACACAATAGTAGCAGGAGACAGAGACGATGATCCTGCCAGAGCTGTTGTTGCGCCTGCATTTTATATCGCTAAAAGATTGGATGAACATTGGGTGCTTGGACTCAGTGTGAACTCTCCCTTTGGTTTGTTAACAGATTATAATCCTATGGGTATTGCGCGTTATATAGGTACTTATAGCAGTATTATGACGGTCAATATTAGTCCAAGTCTTTCTTATGAAGTGTTGCCTTGCTTATCGCTGGGGTTTGGTGTTGATGCAGAGTATGGTAAAGCAAGTTACGAAGCGAATGTAGGATTTGGTATCGCGGCTTTAGATGGTTTTCAAAAGAATATGGGAACCGGATGGGGTTATGGTTGGCATGCGGGCATTCTGTGGGAACCGTTTGAACCGGATACGACACGGATAGGGTTGCATTATAGATCGCATGTGATGATGGAATTTGAAGGGGTAGCAGGGGTTTTGGTGGCGGGAACCGTGCCAGGTCCCTATCTCATGCAAAGAGTCCATACTGCTATTGTGTTACCGGGCTCTGCTACTTTTAGTTTTTACCGTGAATTAGTTCCTTGTTTGGCGATGACCGGTGATATTGCTTGGACAAATTGGCATCGCTTCGATGCGCTAACATTTAGTTACAACCCTGGCATATCTCCGGGTATTGATACAGACATTGTAGCGGATTGGAAAGATAGCTGGCGTTACGCCTTAGGTTTAATTTATACTCTCAACGAAAATTGGTTGTTCCGCATTGGTGGTGCATTTGATCAATCTCCTACTAATGATGCGCATAGAACTATTCAGATACCTGATTCTGATCGGTACTGGGCTGCAATAGGCGGAGCCTATACGTTTAATGAGGATTTTAGGATTGATTTTGGTTATGCACGTATTTTCTTTGAGGATACGGCGGTTAATCAAATTGCGCCATATAGAACGAACACCACAACGCCCGCAAGCTATGCAGCCATAGTGGGTGGTTTCAAAAATTTTGCTAACATAGTGGGTATTCAAATCCGTTATGATTTCGTATAATCTACTTTTGAGTTAGCGGTTCGCTTGATGAAAGGGGTTATGGTAGTGGTTACTTAAACTCTGCAAAGGGTGGAAGTAGTTTTTACCATAATGTAGTGTAGGTAAGTGGAGAGACTTTTTGTTTTTTCACAATTATAAAAATGGACTATAACGTTATGCCACGGAAAACAGATAAACGTGTTAGATTGATTGAAGCTGCAAAAACATTGATTCATCAACAAGGGTTTAATTTAACAACCCTCGCTGATATCGCCCAAGAAGCTGATGTGCCTCTGGGAAATGTTTATTATTATTTTAAAACCAAAGAAGCCATTGGTATGGCTGTCATTGAAAAGAGAGCAGGGGAATGGGCTGAACGCTTAGCCTCTTGGTCTGAAATTGCTGATCCACTCACCCGCTTGATGACAATGGTGAAGTATGGTTTGGAAAATTTAGAAGTGACTGCGCGCTTTGGCTGTCCTATTGGTGGATTATGCCAAGAATTAGGCAAACAAGGTGGACCATTGTCTGATCTTGCTGCCAAATTATTGCATGATGTACTGCAATGGTCTGAAGAACAATTCAGAGCTTTAGGTTTTGAAGACAAAGCACCTGGACTTGCATTGAACTTGATCTCCAGTATACAAGGTATGTTTTTGCTTACCCATACATTTAAAGATCCTAAGTTTGCGCAACGTCAATGTGAAGAATTACGCGCTTGGCTTGAATTGCTCACCAACCGTAAAGTTCAAATGCCTGAAGTTGCTCACGCTACCAACAGAGAAGAAGCTTTCGCTGATTAAGGTGAAAGATTTATTCTCTTCGCAGAGCCCCCATTCATTGGGGGCTCATCAATTGCTGGTTGATGTCCCCACACAATTTTTATATCACCTTTATAAGGGCGAGCAGGTAAATCGTTATTCGATTTCAACAGCAGCTAATGGTGTGGGCGAAAAAAAAGGAAGTTTTCAAACCCCTAGAGGTTGGCATATCGTCCGGGCTAAAATTGGTCAAGCACAACCGGAAAATACTATTTTTGTAGGCAGACGCCCAGCTGGTATTTTCACGCCCGCCATGGATGTTTCTGACAAAGACTGGATTTTAACGCGTATCCTTTGGCTGAGTGGTCTGGAAGTGGGCAAAAATCGTTTAGGTGACTTTGATTCTATGCAACGGTATATTTATATTCATGGTTGCCCTGATTCAAGAGTAATGGGGGTTCCCCACTCTAAAGGCTGCATCAGAATGCGCAATCAAGCTATTATAGAATTATTTGATATTATCCCCATTGGCACCAAAATTTTTATTCAGGGGTAAAACATGGAAGAATTATCAATCGGACCCATTATTCTGGATGTTGCAGGTTTAACCCTCACCACAGAAGATAAAGAAATACTCTTACACCCGCAAGTAGGTGGGGTTATTTTCTTTAGCCGCAACTATGAAAGTCCAGAACAATTAAAAGATTTAGCACAAAATATTAAGCACATTCGTCCGCAATGTTTATTATGCGTGGATCAAGAAGGCGGGCGCGTGCAACGTTTTGTAAATGGTTTAACCAAGTTGCCCAAAATCCGTCTTCTGGGTGAATTGATTGATAGTGATCGTTATTCCTTAGAACAAGTCTTAGCAATGAGTGAAAACTTAGGCTATTTAATGGCATTAGAAGTGCGCTCTTTAGGAGTAGATTTAAGCTTTGCTCCCGTTTTAGATTTGGATAAAGGCATTAGTGAAGTCATTAGAGACCGAGGATTTCATAGAGATCCACAAATAGTTGCCCTTTTGGCCACAGCCTATATTCAAGGTATGGCCAAAGCAGGGATGCGTGCCACGGGTAAACATTTTCCCGGGCATGGTTCTGTCACCATAGATTCTCATGTAGGACTTCCAGAAGATACCAGAACCTTTGCACAAATCTCAGAAGATTTAGCTCCCTTTAGGGATCTGATTAGCAAAGGCATTGATGCTATCATGCCTGCGCATATCGTTTATCCTAACATAGACCCTTCCCCGGTGGGTTTTTCCCATTATTGGTTACAAACCGTATTACGTCAGCAATGTGGTTTTCAGGGCACTATTGTCAGTGATGATTTATCCATGGGGGGTGCTACTGGGATGGGGAGTTATGCAGAACGGGCACAACGCGCACTGGATGCAGGTTGTGATTATTTATTAGTTTGCAATAACCGACTCGGTGCTATAGAAGCATTAGAAGGTATTAAGCCAAAAAAGGATAGCGCCAGTTACGCTAGACGCTTAAGTTTATTTGCCAAGAATGACATTCCCGCATGGCCCGCGCTTTGGCAAGCGTCAATCTGGCAAAAATCCTATGCAACATTAGAACCGTTGTTGAAATATCCACTGCTAGCATAAAAAATAAGCTACGTCTTCTGCTTTACTGATTTTGTCACGCCGCTACCGCGGCTTGTACGTGATTATATTCTAAAACCCCACGTTCCGTCTGCTTCGCAGACTACACGCGGGGCTAGCAAATTTACCCGCTGCCGCGGGTCAAGAGTCAGCCGACCTTGCCTTGTCCATAAGGTAAGATTTTAATAAAACTTACCTTGCCCATAAGGTAAGTTTATGCGAATATACACTTATTTAACTAACCATCCACAGCGAAGATTATTACGACAACTTCTTTTTCAACAGTTCATTCACTTGTGCAGGATTGGCTTTACCTTTAGTGGCTTTCATAATTTGACCTACCAAAAAGGCAAAGACTTTGTCTTTACCGGCACGGAATTGCTCCACTTGTTCAGGATTTTGGGCAAGCACTTCATCAATCGCTTTTTCAATAGCGCCTAAATCGGTCACTTGTTTTAGGCCTTTTTGCGCAATAATACTATCTACGCTGCCTTCTTGTGCCCACAATGCTTCAAACACCGTTTTAGCAATTTTGCCGGAAATAGTATTATCCAAAATACGTAATAACATTTGACCAAGTTTGTCTGCAGAAACCGGGCTTTGGGTAATATCCAGGTTGGCTTTGTTTAATGCTGCAGATAAATCTCCCATCACCCAATTAACTGCGAGTTTTGGATCTTTTTTATCAATGGCCGCCAGCACGTTTTCATAATATTCTGATAATTCCCGTTGTGCGATTAATACACCGGCATCATACGCACTTAAACCATAGTCTTGAATAAAACGTTGCCGTTTTTCCGCCGGCAACTCTGGCATGGCTTGACGCACCTCAGTAATAAATTTTTCATCTATTACTAAGGGCAGTAAATCCGGATCAGGGAAATAGCGATAATCATTGGCTTCTTCTTTACTGCGCATTGCGCGGTTTTGTTGTTTAACCGGATCAAACAACATGGTTTGTTGAATGATTTTCCCGCCACTTTCAAGTACCTCAATTTGGCGTTGCACTTCAAAGTTAATCGCCTGCTCTACATAACGAAAAGAATTAATATTTTTCGTTTCCGTGCGGGTGCCAAAGCCGGTTTCGCCTTTGCGTCGGATAGAAACATTCGCATCACACCGAAACGACCCTTCTTGCATGTTGCCATCACAAATATCTAAATAACAAACCAGTGCATGTAATACTTTAAGATAGGCAACCGCTTCTTCTGCTGAGCGCATATCCGGTTCTGAAACAATTTCTAATAAGGGGGTGCCTGCGCGGTTTAAATCAATGCCGGTATAATTGGCAAAATCTTCATGTAAAGATTTACCGGCATCTTCTTCTAAATGCGCGCGGGTAATACCAATACGCTTGCTTTGTTGATTGCCATATTCAATATCTAAATGACCCAAATACACAATGGGTAATTCAAATTGGCTGATTTGATAGCCTTTGGGTAAATCAGGATAGAAATAATTTTTGCGCGCAAAAATAGAACGCTTGGCGATTTGGCAATTGGCTGCTAGGCCAAAGCGCACGGCCATGCGGACCACTTCTTGGTTCAGTACCGGTAAAACGCCGGGCATGCCGAGATCAATCGCACACGCCTGGGTGTTGGGGGGTGCGCCAAAAGCGGTAGAAGCCCCGGAGAAGATTTTTGTTTTTGTTTTAAGTTGGGCATGGACTTCAAGCCCAATAACGGTTTCCCATTCCATAAACTACTCCTTGCAGCTTGCGGGGATTTGTTGATGCCAATCGGTTTCTTGTTGATAAAGATGCGCCGCATTTAAGAGCGTGCTTTCATCAAAATGTTTACCCGTTAATTGAATGCCTACGGGCAAGCCATCCACAAAACCTGCGGGAATACTCATTCCCGGTAGCCCCGCTAAATTGGTGGCGATAGTATAAATGTCAGAGAGGTACATACTAACCGGATCGGAAGATTTTTCACCAATTTTAAATGCGGGGGTAGGGGTGGTTGGGCCCAAGAGAAAATCCACCTCTGTAAAGACGCGTTTAAAATCTTCACAAATTAATTTGCGGACCTTTTGGGCTTTTAAATAGTACGCATCATAATAACCCGTTGAAAGTACATGCGTTCCAACCATGATGCGGCGTTTCACTTCATCACCAAAACCTTCAGAACGGGAGCGCTTATAGAGATCTTCTAAATCCCGCGGATTATCACAGCGGTGACCATAACGCACTCCATCAAAGCGTGAAAGGTTGGAGGAACATTCTGCTGAGGCTACTACATAATAAACCCCAATGGATAAGGGACTGGAAGGTAGTGATACTTCTTTAATTTGTGCACCACATTTTTTAAAAATTTCAATGGCTGCTTGTACCCGGGATTCAACGGCTTTATCAAGGCCTTGCTCAAAATATTCTTTGGGTATACCAATCGTTTTACCGGTTAACGGCTGATTCAATTGCGCAGCATAATCGGGTACGGCAATATTGACGCTGGTGGAATCTTTTGCATCAAACCCAGCCATGGCTTGGAGTAACAATGCACAATCCTGCGCACTTTGTGCAAATGGGCCGGCTTGATCTAAGCTGGAGGCAAAAGCCACCATACCATAACGTGAAACACGACCATACGTTGGTTTAAGACCGGTAATACCGCAGAGCGCTGCGGGTTGGCGAATAGAGCCGCCGGTGTCTGTCCCCGTTGAAGCCGGCGCTAAACGCGCGGCAATGACGGCTGCAGAGCCGCCAGAAGAACCGCCAGGTACTCTTTGGTTGTCCCAGGGATTACGTACCGGGCCATAGAAACTATTTTCATTTGATGAGCCCATTGCAAACTCATCCATGTTAACTTTGCCTAACATCACCATGCCGGCAGCTTCCATCTGCAAGACCAGTGTTGCGGAATAAGGGGCAATAAAGTTATCCAGCATTTTAGAACCACAGCTGGTTTTAACCCCTTGGGTGCAAAACAGATCTTTATGCGCAATGGGAACACCGGTTAATGGGCCTGCTTGATTATTGGCTCTTTGCAGATCCGCTTTTTTGGCTTGAGCAAGTGCTTTTTCTTCTGTTACCGTGATAAAGCTATTGAAAGTTTTATCCAGTTTGTGAATACGTGCTAAATAATGTTGAGTAAGCTCAAGACTAGAAAAAGATTTTTTCGCCAAGCCTTGTGAAATTTGTGCTAATGTCATTTTATGCATGGTAAGTGCCTTATGATTATTTTATTCAATAACTTTAGGAACGAGGTAGAGACCTGCCTCAGTTAAGGGAGCGATGGATTGAAATAATTCGCGCTGATCAACTTCTGTCACCTTATCTTCACGCAAACGTTGGGTGAGATCTTCTAATGGGTGTGCTAAAGGTAAAATATGATCAGTTTCAGCTTTATTAATCTCAGCCACCAACTTTAGTATGTTTGAAAGATTGCTGGCATAGAATGGAATTTCTTGCTCTGCTAGGCTTAATCGGGCAAGATGCGCAATTTTTTCGACTTCGTGGCGTTGCAAGGGCATAATAACTCCTTAATACAGTAAAATTAAATAAAATAGTAAAAAATAGGTAAGGCCACTAGTGTACCATAGCTATACTGACAGTGATGGGATTTTAGGAAGGCTTGCTCAAAATGGCAACGTTGTTATACAGTAAATTTAGTGGCACGTAGGAAGAAAACCCAATGTCAATGTTCAAATCAATTCGTGGTATTTTCTCAAGTGATATCTCTATTGATCTCGGTACAGCTAACACACTCATTTATGTACGGGGGCAAGGGATTGTTTTAAATGAGCCTTCCGTGGTGGCAATTCGTCAAGACCGCGGTCCTAATGGGCAAAAGCATGTTGCTGCGGTGGGCATAGATGCAAAACGTATGTTAGGGCGTACCCCTGAAAATATGGTTGCCGCCAGACCGCTCAAAGAAGGTGTCATCGCCGATTTTCATATGACAGAAGTCATGTTACAACATTTTATTCATAAAATTTTACCTTCGCGGATTTTAAGACCCAGCCCACGCGTGCTGGTTTGTGTACCTTGTGGCTCTACCCAAGTAGAACGGCGTGCGATTCGTGAATCTGCTGTTGGTGCAGGGGCACGAGAAGTATATTTAATTGAAGAACCCATGGCGGCTGCCTTAGGGGCAGGGTTACCTGTACATGAAGCCAGTGGTTCTATGGTAGTGGACATTGGGGGTGGCACTACAGAAGTGGCCATCATTTCATTAAACGGCATTGTCTATTCTGCTTCTGTCAGAATAGGGGGCGATCGCTTTGATGATGCGATTATTAACTATGTACGTCGTAACTATGGTTGCTTGATTGGTGAAACCACCGCTGAACGCATTAAGCAAGAAATTGGTACCGCATACCCTGCTAATGAAGTGTTAGAAATTGAGGTGCGTGGTAGGAATGTCGCAGAAGGGGTACCCAGAAGCTTTACCTTAAACAGCAATGAAATTTTGGAAGCATTGCAAGAGCCACTTTCTGCAGTGGTGAGCGCGGTACGCGCTGCGCTTGAGCAAGCACCACCTGAATTATCTGGTGATATTGCTGAACGTGGATTAGTGCTTACAGGGGGTGGTGCTTTATTACGTCATCTTGATAGATTATTAATGGAAGAAATAGGATTGCCGGTTATCATCGCAGAAGATCCATTAACGTGTGTAGCCCGTGGGGGTGGTAAAGCGCTTGAAATGCAGGATGCAGATCAACGACGCATTGGCTTACTTGCCAATGAGTAATGGCTAAGGAGAGGCCTTATTCAACAATTAAACTATAAACAAACGCGACCCAGTGGGTGGTATTTTTTGGTTCCCATACTGTTGTCTTTGTTGCTCATATTTTTTAGCCCGCGCTGGAAAGGTACTGCATTAGTCCAAGATTATCTCGGGCGAGTGGTGGAACCTATTCAATTTACGGTTGATATTCCTAGCCTTCTCATGGAAAAGTGCCAATTGCTTTTTCGCGATAGGTTAATGCTGCTTGCAGAAAATATTGATTTGCGACAACAGCAAATGTATATGCAAGCAAAAATACAAAAGCTACATGCGCTTGAAGCGGAAAATTTAGAACTCAAAGAACTTTTAAAATCGGTTGGCCAAGAAACCGAATCTTTTTTTGTGGCGAGACTGATTCATGTCAACGCGGATCCTTTTAGTCATCAAATCCTGCTGAATAAAGGTAAACAACAGGGCGTTATCGTGGGGCAGCCAGTCATTGATGCGCATGGTCTTGTTGGCGTTGTTTTAGCAACCCATCAAGATACTTCAAGGGTATTATTATTGACTGATGCGGGGTTTGCAGTGCCATTGCAATCGGTTCGCAGCGGTGAACGTGCAATTGCTACTGGCAGTGGTGTTGGTGGAGAATTAAGACTTAACTATGTACCACGTACGGCAGATTTTATGGAAGGAGATCAATTAGTGACTTCTGGTTTAGGAGGCAAGTTTCCAGAAGGGTATCCGGTTGGTGTCATAACATCAATCCAGCATGATCCAAGCACGCGATTTACCCTGATTGGTATAACCCCGAGTGCTAAATTAGGGCAATTAAGACATGTACTATTGGTGAAAACAAAATGATGCGTGTATTCCGTTGGTGGGTTTTTTTGGCGATAGGATTTTACTTGAGTGCGATATTAACGGTGTTTCCATTACCGCAGAGCGTGCAATGGTATCGTCCACAATGGATGTTAATGTTTGTTATTGCTTGCCAATTGATGCAACCAAAATTATTTAATGCGTTGATTGCCTGGGGTATTGGAATTTTAGTAGATGTACTGCTTGGCACGCCGCTGGGGGAACATGCTTTAGTCTATGCAGTCATTTGCTATATTACTGCTTTTATGCGGCCGAAATTAATCCTTGAACCGATTTGGACGCAACTAGGAAAAATTTTTCTTTTGGTGTGCTTGGGTCAAATATCACTTTTGTGGTTTCATGTTTTTGCAGGGCAAAACCCACAAACATTGCTTTATTGGTTTGGAACGGTTACCAGTTGTTTAGTTTGGCCCGCTTTTGCCTGGCTATTGCGTGTTATCTCTCAGCTATTACTTGTCCCACCGCTTTTCGCCCGCAGATAATCGTATTTGCATAAACTCCTGGAGGAACTATGTCAGAAGAAATCCTCATGAATGTTAGCCCACGTGAAACCAGGGTTGCTATTGTTGAAAATGGTGTGTTACAGGAAATATTGGTGGAGCGCGCGAATCGTCGCGGTTTGGTTGGCAATATTTATATGGGAACCGTGGTAAGAATACTTCCTGGCATGCAAGCGGCGTTTATCGATATGGGGCTTGAACGTGCCGCATTCCTCCATGTGTCCGATATGGTTTCCATGAATGAAGAATATTTAACACCCCAGGAAATTACCGAACCGGATGAATCCATTTCTGATCTACTAAAAGAAGGGCAAAATATTGCGGTACAAGTGATTAAAGATCCCATTGGTACCAAGGGTGCCAGGCTTACCACGCATATTTCCTTGCCCTCACGCTATTTGGTTTTTATGCCAGACTTTGATTATGTTGGCATTTCGCAACGGATTGAAGATCTGCATGAGAAAGAAAGACTCAAAAAAACCATTGAAGAAATTATGGTACCTCGTTCAGGGGGGATAATTGTCCGGACTGCGGCAGAAGGCGCGCAATTGGCAGAGTTACAAGCGAACCATGCTTATTTGATTAAACTATGGGAAACCATTCAACGTCAAATGCAGACCGCTAAAAGCGGTGCTATTATCCATGAAGATTTGCCATTGTTTTTACGCGCGTTGCGTGACTATATTTCCCCGCAAACGGAACGTGTGCGCGTGGATGATAAAGAAGCATTTGCACGTTCAGTTGCATTTATAGAAGATTTTGTTCCCACTATGACGGGAAAGGTTGAGTTTTATACGGGTGAGCGGCCACTTTTTGATCTATATGGTATTGAAGATGAGATTCAAAAAGCGTTGCATCGTAAAGTTGCACTTAAATCGGGTGGCCATTTAATTTTTGACCAAACGGAAGCGATGACCACCATTGATGTTAATACGGGTGCTTTTGTGGGCAGCCGTAATCTTGAAGAAACCATCTTTAAGACCAATTTAGAAGCGGCGAGCACGATTGCCAGACAATTAAGATTACGCAATCTGGGAGGGATTATTATCATTGATTTTATTGATATGACCTCTGAAGAGCATAAGCGTCAAGTCCTCAGAGCTTTAGAAAAAGCACTTGCGCGTGATCACACCAAAAATAGTATTAGTGAAGTTTCTGCATTAGGCTTAGTAGAGATGACACGCAAAAGAACGCGTGAAAGTCTGGAGCATGTGCTTTGTGAAACCTGTGTGGTATGCGCAGGGAGAGGTGCAATTAAAACTACAGAAACCGTTTGCAATGAAATTTTCAGAGAAGTCCTGCGTGCTGCAAGAGCCTATGAAACCAAAAGTTTTTTAGTGCTCGCTTCACAGGAAATTGTTGATAGAATGGCAGATGAAGAGTCTGCCAGCGTTGCACAATTAGAAGTTCAAATTGGAAAATCCATTAAGTTTCAAGTGGAAAGTCTTTATACGCAAGAGCAATTTGATGTGGTATTGATGTGATTGGAAAAATTTATAAAATTGGTGGATGGAGTGTTATCCTTTTTGCTATTGCGTTAGTTATACTGCGCGTAATCACGCCTCGATTTACTCCCACGGTGCCTGAATTAACTCAATGGGCAAATCTCCAATTGCATTATCCTACGCAGATTGAAAGTGTTGCGCTGGTTTGGGATGGTTTTAGTCCTACGATTACGCTATCACAGGTGGAAATCTTCACCCCTGCAAACGTGCAAGCACTCCATGTTGATAAAATGAAATTGCGCTTAAAGGTTTGGCCGTTGTTATTTCGCCGCTTACAATTAGATGAGTTGGTGATTGAGGGCGCACATTTTGGGATTGAGTATCAGGATGGGAGCTTGTTTGTATCAGAATTGCCAGAACTGGCGCTGAACATGCATCAATTAGGGGGCACACCAGCAATGCCCACATTGAAAAAATTGGTTATTCAAAAAAGTGATATTCATTTTATGCTTGGTCAGGGACGCAGTTTACCTTGTAGTGATGTGCAACTCTGGTTTGAAAATAAATCACATCTCAAAATACGTGGTAAGGCTAATATTGTTGATACTTCGATTATTACCGTCGACTTTGGCGTCGATGCACTTGCGAGTGCGATGATCTATTGCCATTGGTCCGGTCCTTTAACGCCATTGACAAACTTTTTCCCCCGCATTGCTACGGTATTTCAAGAAAGTCCTGTGGATTTGGAAACATGGCTTCAAATTAAGGACGCAAACAAAATAGAGGTGCTTGCTAAAATACAGACCGAAGACATTCACGCAAAAGTGAATGCCCAATTTGATAAATATTGGCATATAATAGGAAAACTGAACATTGGCGATTTTGATTTTCAAGAACAAGAGTCTGGCTGGGCGTTGCAAGCCCATTCGCTGAATATGACCCAATGGCAGCCATGGCTTGAAAAACTCGCAGTTTTGCCTCAAAAATATGCGAATATTTTAAAACAGCATCAGCTGCAAGGCATGATTGATGCTTTGACCATGCGCTGTGAGAATTTTGCGGATATTGTGGTGATGAAAATTCCTCATTTTCAAGCAACGGTGGCCGAGATGCCTATTACGGCGCAAGGTGATTTAATTTTTCCAAAAACAACTTGGGTTCCCCAAGTTGACATGACATTTCAAGCGGGCAAAATAAAAGTCTCTGAAGCGCTCCAGTTACTGCCGCTTACCTTATTAGATGCTGATTTACAGCAGTGGTTAAAAAGTGCTTTACTAGCTGGAGATATTTTGACAACGCACGGTAAACTGCAAGGGGATTTGGCGCACTTGCCCACGTTTGAGCTTTACAGTGAAGTAGCAGATGTACATTTGAACTATGCACCGCATTGGCCGACATTAACAAAACTTAATGCAACACTGTTATTTCGTAGCCGTGAACTTTTTATTCATGCACAACAAGGCGAGATCGCAGGTGGTGGAAATATTCAGAACGTTAAAGCACATATCCCAGATTTGATGAGCAATGAACCGCAATTAGTGGTGAGTGCAGCGTTGAATAGTACTTTGCAAAATGGTTTGGTGGTGATTCAAAAAAGCCCGTTAAAAAGTTTAAGCAAATCGTTATCGCCTTTGCAGCTGGAAGGAAGATTACATTTATTATTAGGCTTAGAACTTCCTTTAAGCCAAAAAACTAAAAAACAAATCAAAGTGAATGGCAATATTGAAGTGGAAAATGCGAATGTCAAAATTCCTGCATTAAAATTAGCTATTCCAGAATTAACGGGTGAAATTGCGTTTACACAAGAGAGTGTAAGCTCACAAAAGCTGCAGGGTAAATGGTTAGGTGCGTTGACCCAATTTAAAATTGATAGCCACTTAGTCCAAGATACGCCAGAAATATATTTAACCGCGCTTGGCAGAATGGAGTTTAATGCACTCAAACCTTGGTTCAGCGTTCCCTTTATTACCGGAGAAACAGAATATTCAGCGCAGCTTACGGTTTCAGCAAATAGCAATCAAGCAAAGCTAACGGTACACTCTTCTTTAACGGGCGTTACAGTGGATGCTCCTGTTCCTTTTGGCAAAACGGCACAAGATGCAAAACCCCTTGTACTGAATGTGCATTTTGAACCTAATGATGATGCACGATTCTCTGCTAAATATGGGGATGATGTCAGTATCGCGTATCATCAAGGATTGGGAGGTCATTTACATTTTGGTGAGAATCGTTTGGCCAAGTTTAGAGAAGATCATATCCTGCTGGTTGATGGTTCCCTCCCTGAACTTGATTTTCAACAATGGAAAACATTTTTAACCACCGCAGGGTTATTAACGACGACGGGTGCGCGCCTTGAACCCATGGTTGAATTAAATGTAGAATCCTTAACCCTCTTTGGGTTGCATTTTCCTAATACGATGGTAGAAGCCAATCTTTGGAATGTAAATTTTTCTGGTACTTCCTTGAAAGGTCATATTGGATTAAGTCAACATGCAGAAAAAAAAGTCATGACCGTGCTGCTAGGAAAATTATTGTTGACCGATAGCATGAATGGGTTTGAGCAAGAGATGGCGCCACTTCCTTTCCCGGTACATATTAAAATACATGAGCTGATTTTGGGGAAAAAAATATTTGAAGAGGTTGATGTACATCTGGACCCAGCAACGCAAGGGCTCACTTTTTCAAAAGTTAAAGCAAAGGTAAAAGGTGCACGGGTTTCATTGTCTGGGCAATGGGACTATTTAGCGAACAAAAAGATCTCTGTGAAGGGAAAAATGGCAATCAAGAATTTTGGTGATTGCTTGGAAACCTTAGGATTTCCTGGCATGCTCGCCAGTGGCAAGGGCGCAATTGGATTTACTTTACAATGGATGGGGACACCGGCAAAAGTTGATACGGCTTCATTAACGGGGCATGCTGATTTTGCGTTAAGCCACGGTTCTGTTCAGGGGGTTAACCCGGGATTTGGCAGAATATTAAATTTACTGAATATTGACAGTGTGCAACGGAGATTAAATTTTGATTTTTCTGATGTGACCAGAAAAGGCTTGGCATTTAATAAGCTGAAGGGGAATTTTCAATTTGGTAAAGGCAGAATAAGCACAAACCATATCGAGCTCGATGGGCCTTCTGCTAAAATAGAAGTTTTTGGTCAAACAGATTGGGTGAATCAAGGTTTAAGTGGTAACATGGTTGTCATGCCAAATGTAACGGGGAGCTTACCGGTGGCTGCTGCTATTGCTGCGGGGAATCCTGCCGTAGGTGCTGCCGTGTGGATGGTTGATAAAATAGTAGGCAATAAAATTAAATCACTGCATCGCTACCATTACCGACTTGCGGGAACCTGGCATGCTCCTGAAATGCAGGAAGAGTCCTGATGACAATCGTTGCTGTTATTCAAATGGCCTCTGGGCCAGATATTCATGCGAATATGCTAAAAGCATGTTCATTAATAGAGAAAGCCGCGCACAAAGGCGCACAATTGGTGGTATTGCCGGAAGAATTTGCTACCTTAGGCATACCTGTGCTTGAAAAGTGTGCCTTGGCAGCTCGCGTTGAAAAAGAGGTGCTCCCACCGTTAGCCCACATAGCAAAAAAGCATAAGCTTTGGTTGGTGGGGGGAACACTTCCCACGCCTGCTGGGCATCATAAAATATATTCTAGTTGCTTTGTTTGGGACCCAGCAGGGCATTGTGTGGCACGTTATGACAAAATGCATTTATTTGATGTGACCGTTGGAAAAGGTGAGCAATATCGCGAATCCGACAATGTGAGTCCTGGGAAGCAAGTGGTGGTGCTTGAAACGCCCATCGGAAAAATAGGACTTGCCATATGTTATGATATAAGATTTCCGGAGCTTTTTAGAAGCTTTATGTTAAAAGGGGTTCAGCTAGTGGTTTTACCTTCCGCGTTTACAATAAACACGGGGAAAGCGCACTGGGAAATTTTATTAAAAGCGCGCGCAATAGAAAATATGTATTATATGCTTGCACCCAATCAATATGGTAACCGCTATGGGCATTCTATGATTATAGGCCCATGGGGAGAAACTCTTGCTTTTCAAGAGACAGGTGATGGCGTGCTCATTGCTGAAATAGAGTTAGAAAAAATGCGCCTATTGCGTCAGCAGTTTCCAGCGCTTTCGCATTGCAAGGAGAATTATTTATGAATAGAGTAGAGATTGCGACCGCGCGCTTATTAAGTCCTGCAGGGCTTAGTGTGAATGATTTGGAACGCGTATTAGGTCAACTATTAGGGCATCGCATTGATTCGGGTGATTTATATTTTCAAAGTGTGCAGCATGAATCTTTTTCACTGGAAGATGGGATTGTAAAAGAAGGCAGTTTCAATCTTGATCATGGGGTGGGGGTGCGCGCTATCAGCGGTGAAAAGACAGGCTTTGCCTATTCGGATGATATCATTTTACCTGCATTAGAACAGGCAGCAAAGGCTGCGCGTGGTATTGCACAACTTGGGCAACCGCAATCATTATGCGTTTGGCAACGCCAACCGCAGGTAGCGCTCTATACGGAGAATAATCCATTAGACTCCATGAAAACAGAGGATAAAGTAGCACTTTTGCAACAAATAGATAAATACGTACGCAGCCTGGATCCGCGGGTAATACAAGTTATGGTAAGTTTGTCTGGCGTATTTGACACTATTTTAGTGGTGGGGAGTGATGGCACCTTTAATGCAGATATTCGGCCGCTGGTACGTTTAAATGTAAATGTGATTGTGGAGCAACAAGGGCGCCGTGAGTCGGGTTCTGCCGGTGGCGGTGCGCGGTCAACGTATGATTTTTTTCTTGAAGACAATCGTGCGTTTGTCTATGCGCAGGATGCAGTTCGTCAAGCGCTGGTGAATTTAGAAGCGGTGGATGCCCCTGCCGGAAACATGACGGTAGTACTGGGTCCTGGTTGGCCAGGCATTTTGTTACATGAAGCGGTTGGGCATGGTTTAGAAGGAGATTTTAATCGCAAAGGCAGCTCTACCTTTAGTGGTCGAATGGGTGAGCGGGTTGCATCGCCCCTGTGTACGGTAGTGGATGATGGGACATTGTTGAATCGTCGGGGTTCGCTCACCATTGATGATGAAGGGGTGCCAACGCAACGCACGGTTTTAATAGAAAATGGCATTTTAAAAGGATATCTTCAAGATAAACTCAATGCAAAACTCATGAAAGTCGCCCCAACCGGTAACGGTAGGCGAGAATCTTTTAGCCATATTCCCATGCCACGGATGACCAATACGTTTATGTTACCTGGGCCCCATCAACCAGAGGATATTATCGCTTCTGTTGAAAAAGGGCTTTACGCCGTAAATTTTGGTGGTGGTTCTGTGGATATCACCTCCGGCAAATTTGTTTTCTCCGCCAATGAAGCCTATTTAATTGAAAATGGTAAAATTACGCGTCCAGTTAAAGGCGCAACGTTAATTGGCAATGGTCCTGATGTGATGACAAAAATTGTCATGGTGGGTAATGACTTGGCGCTTGATGAGGGTATTGGTACCTGTGGTAAACAAGGGCAAAGCGTACCGGTTGGCGTTGGCCAACCAACCATCCGAGTAGATAATCTTACCGTGGGCGGAACAAAATGATTGAATTTATTAATGAATCGCAATATCAGCAAATAGTCCATGATATGTTAACCATGGCAAGAAAAATGGGCGCCTCTGCAGCTGAGGTTGGCCTCAGTAGCGCGGTTGGTTTAAATGTTACGGTGCGTTTAAATGAAATTGAGACATTAGAATTTAATCGGGATAAAAGCATTGCCGTTACGGTCTATAAGGGAGATCGTAAAGGCACTGCTAGCACCACAGATATTAGTCCTGCTTCTTTGCAGGCAACGGTTCTTGCAGCTTTAAATTTGGCAAAACTGATGGAGCCTGATCCTTTTGCAGGTTTGGCCTTAATGAGCGATATGGCAACGGAGAAATTGGATTTAGATTTATATTATCCTTGGGATTTAACGGTTGATAATGCGGTTCGTATCGCCAAAGCTTGCGAGCAAAGCGCGCTAGACATAGATCAGAGAATGAAAAGTGATGGTGCTACATTAAATAGTGCACAGGGTTATCATGTATATGGGAATACCCATGGTTTTTTAGGATATTATCCTACCAGCAAACATAGCTTATCGTGTGTGATGATTGCGCAAGAGGCGAATGCCATGGAGCGGGATTATGAATACACCTTGTCACGTAAGCCAGACTTGCTTGAATCTCCAGAGAAAATAGGAAGAGCAGCATCCCATCGCGCATTAAACCGACTCGCCGCCAGAAAACTTCCTACCCAAAAAACGCCAGTGTTATTTCATGCTGATATTGCCGCGGGCATTATTAGCCATTTTTTGGCGGCAATATCGGGTGGCAGACTTTTTCGAAAATCCTCTTTTTTATTGGATTCACTCGGAAAATCTGTTTTCCCCCCGCATATGCATATTTATGAACGCCCGCATATCTTGGGAGGTTTAGGTAGTGCACCTTTTGATAGCGATGGTGTCAAGACGCAGGATAAGGATATTGTGGATAAAGGCGTTGTTAAGAGTTACCTATTAAGTGCTTATTCGGCACGCAAGTTAAATTTGCAAAATACAGGTAATGCGGGTGGCGCACATAACATATTGGTTAAATCTACGGGTGAAGATTATGCAGCCCTTATAAAAAAATTGGACAGAGGTTTGGTGGTAACAGAACTGATGGGTCCTGGGATTAATTTGGTAACCGGAGATTATTCACGGGGAGCGGCTGGCTTTTGGGTAGAAAATGGCAAAGTGCAATATCCAGTCCATGAAATTACCATTGCGGGAAATTTAGCACAAATGTTTAAGCAACTCATAGCGGTGGGCAATGATGTTGAGAAGCGCAGTAGTATTCAAACCGGATCTTTACTGATTGAAGAAATGACCTTAGCGGGCTCTTAATTAAAATAAAGGTGGCGAAATTTGAAATTGGGCTTGCCATTCTTTTAGTAAAGATAGGCTGACACCGCTGCCACCACAGACAATCACCACAATATTTTGAAAATCCGCTAAAATGGCCCGTTGCTCATAGAGTAATGCTAAAGAAGCACCACAAGAAGGTTCAACCAATAAACGATGATCATTGGCAAAACGGATACAAGCAGTGACGGCAGCTTTATCCGTGCAGGTTTGTGGAAAGACGGGATGTTTTTGCGACCATTCAAATGCTTTTTCACAAATTTGCTTTGCGCCGAGCGTGGTTGCAATGGTGTCAATTTTATCTAAACGCGTTAATTTTTTTTCCTTGAAGGAAGTTGCAAAGGAGGCAGCGCCTTGTGTTTCAGCGGTAATAATTGCCACATCTTGCCAACCCATATGATGCAATGCTTGTACCACACCACAAAACAGCCCGCCACCGCCCACGGATAAAATAATGGCATCCGGTTTGCCATTATCTTGTTTTAACTCTTCTATAATGGATGCATAGCCTTGCCAAATAACCGGGTGATTAAACGGTGGAATGTACGCTAAATCTTCCTCTTTTGCCATCTGTTGCGCAACGGTATCTGCCGCATCCCAATTTTCACCCGTAATAATAACTTGCGCATTTTCAGCCATTATCTTCTTGACCATCATGGCAGGCGTTGTTTTGGGAATCACCACTTTTGCTGGAATATTCAATATTTGACTAGCATAAGCAACCGCTAATCCCGCATTGCCACCAGAAGAGGATACAAACCCTTTAGCACCCTTTTTGGCATAATATGCACACAGTGCTCCAATGCCCCTATCTTTAAATGCCCCGCTCTCTTGGAGCGCCTCGCATTTTAAATTGATATTGCGCCCCGTGAGGCGGCTTAAAACATGCGAGTATATTAAGGGTGTATGTTTATAGAGTGATTTTTCTTTCATGGATGCTCCCTTCTATAAATTATAGTAAGATATTAGTATTAGTACTGGAATAGAGGTGTATATGCCTACGTTAATTGAAATTCTCAGAGCGCATGCGCCGGATGTTCCAATACAATCGGATTCTGCAATAAAAAAAGCTAATTTGATGTCTGAACAGTTATTTGCCTATATGCATGATGAAGATTTTGCACAAGAGGGCTTATGGCGTTTGCAAGGAAATGCCACTACGGTAAAAGGATATAAGGCACAAATGGAAGCTGATTTTGGTAATAGTAAAGTTATTGATAACCACGCAGAAGATTTTCGGGCCACACGTGATGATGTCATTACGCTCTATAAGCAATTTTTGAAAGAGGTTACCGATTGCAGTGAACTTGCTAAAAAAGAGATCCAAAGGATTTTTAAAAATCCCCCCATTAGTATACAAGATACTATTAAAAAGCTGAATGAGATTGGCGCATATGATGAAGCAATGTATTTGCATCAACTTATGCGTTTTGCAAAAAAAGCAGTAGCATTTGAAGCAACCAATAAAATGGGTCCTGCCAATTTTGCCCTTATGTTAGATCCTAATATTTCCCAAATGATAGGTGCTAATCCAGGAACTATTCCTGGATTGGCGGCAGCAATTACAGCAGAACTAGAGAATAAACTGGAAAATAATATTTATAACTTGCCATTTGATAAAGCGTATCCTGAAGATGCAAAGCCAATCGCTGCAGTTTATGTAAAAGCAATTGTGCCAGAATCAAAGATGCGAGAATTTTTGGATGCTTATGTCATTGCGGATACAGCAGTAAAAAATCCTAATGTATCAAAATCACTAAAATCTTTAGATAAAAAAATTAAAGCCGTAAGTGAAACCATTGAGAAATTAACGGATCCTATAGAAAGAGTAGTGGCGGGTAGTAAACTAGTTGAGCTATATAACGCAAGAGAAGCATTGCCGCCAACTCCTGAACCGCGCTTGGGACTTCTGAGAAGATTTGCTGATTATATAAAAAATAGATTATTTGGCAGACATGATGCGCCTTTACCTCCAGCCGCAACAAAAGCACCTCAAGCAGAATCCCCAATAAGTGAAACGCTTAGAAAAAATGTGCTTGAAGTAAAAATGAGTCCAGAATCCATTAAAATTATAGATGCCATGCTTGAAAAAGCCCGCAAGCGAGCTGATACTACGAGTAATCCTGCAAACCCGCCGCCGCATGTGAAATGGACTCCCAAAAAATAGATTATGCAATATCTCTATGTCTGACTTGGACATTCAGTTGCAGTTTTTGGGCACGTTGCGCTAAACGCTCGGTAATATAAACAGAACGGTGTTGGCCGCCGGTACATCCTATCCCTACGGTTAAATAGCTCCGATTATCCGCCTCAAAGCGGGGTACCCATTTATTTAAAAAATGAATGATGTCTTCAATCATATCATCCACTTCTGGATAGGTTTGCAGAAACTCCGTGACGGCTTTGTCTTGACCGGTAAGTGCTCTCAGATCAGGCTGCCAATAGGGATTGGGTAAGCATCTGACGTCAAAAATGAAATCGGCATCTGCAGGCATGCCCTTTTTAAAACCGAAGGATTGTACTTGCAGTTGTAAGCGACTGGTATTTTCTCTGGCAACCCTATCACGCACTAAACCGCATAATTGATGCTGCGTAAGTTGGCTGGTATCTATGGTAATATCTGCCATGCTGGCCAAGGGTTGTAATAAAGTTCGTTCATGTTCAATGGCTTCTTCTAAAGAGACTTTTTCATCGGTTAAAGGATGACGACGACGGGTTTCACTAAAGCGACGTAATAAACTTTTTTGATCCGCATCAAGATAAATGATTTCACTATGTAATCCTGGTTGGCGCAAGGTAGAAATTACATCTTTTAATAAATTTACGTCAGATGGCAAATTGCGCGCATCTATGCTTACTGCCAAGCGGGGATGGTCTTCTTGGAGTCGGGAGACAAGACCGGGCAGCATATCTACCGGCAAATTGTCTACGCAATAATAACCTAGATCTTCCAAGACATGTAATGAAATGGTTTTGCCAGAGCCTGAGCGACCACTGACAATGACGAGGCGCATATTATTCATTCGTTGCTCACCGTTTTAATTTTGTTTTGTGCTTTGCAACTTGTGCGGTAAGCTTGTCAGCTAATCCATCAATGGCAGCATACATATCTTTTTCTTCTGAAAACGCGTGAATTTCAGCTTTTGCCAGATGGACGGTTGCTTCCGCTTTTTGTTGAAATTTTTTATCAAGGGATAATACTACGTGCACATGGGTAATATTAGAAAAGCGACGTTCTAATTTTTCGAGCTTTTTGGTAACGTAGTCATGTAAAGCAGGGGTTACGTCAACGTGGTGTCCGGTAATAGTGATTTGCATGTTTCATTCCTCTTGATATTGTTAAACTAATTGTTTGCGTTTATTTGAGGGGGAAATTGTCATCGCTTCACGATGTTTAGTAACGGTTCTACGTGCAATATGGATCCCTTGCTGTGCAAGTAATTTTACTAATTGTATATCACTTAATGGGTTGCGAGGGCATTCAGTGGCAATTAATTTTTTTATCGATGCACGAATGGCAGTTCCTGCACTCAGCCCGCGGGATAAAAAATATTTTAATTCAAAGGTGCCGCGCGGGGTATGCAAATATTTTTGGGTGGTAATACGTGAAATAGTAGATTCATGCAAATTGAGCTGCTCGGCAACTTGCTGGAGCAGGAGGGGCTTCATTGCGGCTTCACCATGCTCTAGAAAACGCTTTTGATGCTGAACAAGTGTTTGTGTCACTTTGAGTAATGTCTGATTGCGTGTTGCAATACTCTTTAAGAACCACCGTGCCTCTTGTAATTGGTGGCGTAAAAATTGATTATCACGACTCGCATCACGATGTCGAATCAAAGAGGCATAATATTGATGGATTTGCAGCGGGGGATTACAAGCACTATTTAATTCCACTTGCCATTGGCCATTGTTTTTATAAGCATAAACATCTGGTGTGACATATTCTGTGATGTTTGCACTGATGGCACTGCCAGGCCTTGGGTTTAAAGATTGAATGCATTGAATGACGGCGTGTAATTCTGCACAAGATAATCCTAACCGACGTTTCAAGGTTGCATAATCGCGTTTACCTAAAAGCGCTAGATGATGATGGACCAGGATAAGGGCTTTATTGCGCCAAGGTAACTCCGGACGCATTTCTAGTTGGATTTTTAAGCATTCGCTTAAGTTTCTAGCCGCTATTCCTGCGGGCTCCAGTTGTTGAATGGTGTGCAGAATCGTTTCAACCTGCGACTTATCTATATCAATAACTTCTCTTGCCGTGCTCACAATTTCATCCAAGGAACAATCTAAGAACCCATCTTTATTAATAGCATCAATAATGATTAGTGCAATAAAGCTTTGGATCTCACTCAAATGCAAGTGTTGCAATTGTTCACATAAATGATCTTGTAAAGTGTGACATGTGCTTTGTTCTCTTTCAAAGGTATTGTATTTTAGTTCAAAAAGTGGGGGAGGTGGATTTTCATCTAGTTCAAGTAAAGGATTAGAGTCTAGTGCAGTTTGAATTTCCGATTGTAAATCCACCGCAGAAAGTTGCAATAAGCGAATGGCTTGCTGCAACTGCGGCGTCATTGATAGTTGGTTTCCTAGTTTTATCTGAAGTGATGGTTTCAACGCAGCTCTCCTTGCATTGCGCTATAGTGTAAAGGTTTCCCCTAGATAAACTTCTCGCACCAATGGGTTGCTCAAAATACACTGGGGTGGACCATTGGCAATCACTTTTCCTTCGTTAACGATAGTGGCTTGGTGACAAATATCCAGTGTTTCTCTGACATTATGATCAGTAATCAGGATCCCAATTTGTTTTTGGGCTAATAATGAGATTTGATGTTTAATCTCATTTACGGAGATCGGATCTACGCCTGCAAACGGTTCATCCAATAGCATAAATTTAGGGGAGCAGGCGAGTGCACGTGCAATTTCAACCCGTCGGCGCTCTCCACCAGATAAACTAATCCCTAATGAGTCTTTCACCTGGGTGAGATGAAATTCTTCAAGGAGTTCTTCCAGACGCTGCTGTCGGGATTTTTTGCTCAAGTGTTTACGCGTTTCTAAAATGGCTAATAAGTTATCTTTAACTGAAAGTTTTCTAAAAATAGAAGCTTCTTGGGGCAAATAGCCAATCCCGTTACGCGCACGCACATGCATTGGTAAGTGTGTGAGATCCTGTGAGTCTAATTTTATGCTGCCGCCATCACAATTGATAAGTCCAACTATCATATAAAAACAAGTCGTTTTACCCGCGCCATTCGGTCCTAATAAACCCACGACCTCGCCCGAACGTACTTGCAGCGAAACATCTTTAACAATTTCACGTTTTTTATAGGATTTTTTTAAATGTTCGGCAGTTAAAATATGCATCAAGGGTTAACTCCGCGGATAAAAAGTAATGATGGGACGTTCATTACTTTGTTTAGTGGCTGTGACGACTTGCGTATCCAGTTGATAACGCAGGGTAGGACCTTGAAATTCATCTTGCAGATGACTCAAGGTGGCAGCACCTTCCAAAATAATTAATTGTTTGGCAGGATAGTAGTAAATAGTTTTAGCCGTGGCATGAATAGGCTCAGGATTCTCATTTAATTTTCCTTGAAAAGTAGCAGGGTTTCCTTTAGCGGTGATGAGATTAAGATGTCCTTTGAGATCTCTTTCCATCGTTAATTTATCTGCTCGTAATTCATGGGACCCTTGCACCAAAATCACATTCCCTTCATGGATAGCTTGACGACTGATTTGTTCAAAAGAGGCAATATCCGATTGAATTTGGATGGGAATATTAGGATCTATTCCCTGATGCATGGCAAAGCAAGCGGGGATGCTAAAGCTTAATATAAATACCAGGTTACGCATGTGGCACAACATAAGAACAATTCACATCTTTTAAAAATTCAATATGATGACGATTCAAATAGGCGCGCATGCCTAAAGCATGGATCTCCATGCCTTGTCCATAGACTGCAACTGGCGCATCGGTTAATGCGGTGGGTTGTTGTGGAAAAAATAATAACGTTTCCGTTTTCAATTGCCATCCTTTATCGTTGATATGGCCTATGCGTTCAACCACCACATTTTGTGAAAGATGTAATTTCTCCAGTTGACCACCCATTTCAGTTGCAAAGCCTTCGCCATTTTTTGCTGAAATAAACCAGGCACTACCATCCAAAGGATAAACTTTTAAAGTAGGTGCAACCATTTGCGTAACGGTTTGACCTTTGTGGTGTACCCAAGAATCCATAGAGACAACTTGTGCTAATCGCCCTTCATGGTCAAAACGTTGTGCATGCACACCCACCATGGACTCATCAATTATGGCAGTGGGTGCTTGATTGGTAAAAGAGACTTCGGGTGCAAACTTGAGTGAAATGATAATGAAGATAGTTATTAAAAATAAAAAAAGTGCGCTACAGAGTCGAAGTATCATAAGACACCCGCACGCAGCAAATCATGCATATTTAAAGCACCTAAGAGCTTACGGTTATGATCAACGACAAATAAGCCATTAATTTTATGGGTTTCCATAATGCGTAAAGCTTCTGCAGCCAATATGCCTGCTTCAATGACTTTACCATTAGGTGTCATGACGGTGGTGATAGACGTAGTATGGATATCAATGTTTAGATCAAAAGCGCGACGTAAATCACCATCTGTGAATAAACCGACTTGTATTTGTGCATCATTGACAATGGCGGTCATACCTAACCGGCAGCGAGTCATTTCCATTAACGCTTCTTTTATGGTTGCATGACAGGTAACGACGGGTATATTTTCACCTTTATGCATAATATCATCAATTTTAAGTAGCAACCGCCGGCCAAGTCTGCCCCCGGGATGTGAGAGCGCAAAATCTTGTTTGCTGAAACCCCTGGCCTCTAATAAAGTAACCGCCAGGGCATCCCCCATCACTAATGTGGCGGTAGTACTAGAAGTGGGCGCCAGTCCCAAAGCACAAGCTTCTTGTTCTACGCTTATATCCAAATTTACATTCGCGCAATTGGCTAAGGTCGATTTTGGGTTGCCGGTCAGCGTAATTAATGTCACACCTAAACGTTTGAACAGGGGTAGTATGGTTAAAATCTCTTCGGTTTCGCCGGAGTTTGAAATGGCGATGACCGTATCATTTTCCGTTATCATCCCCATATCGCCATGGCAAGCTTCTGCTGGGTGAACAAAAATCGCAGGGCTGCCTGTGCTGGCTAAGGTTGCGGCGATTTTACGACCGATATGGCCAGATTTTCCCATTCCCATCACGACAATACGGCCTTTATGTTGTACGCATTGTAGTAAAAGTTCACAGGCATTTCCAAAATCACTGGAAATACGCTCAGTTAATGCAAAGATAGCTTGGGCTTCCAAGGCGATGACTTTTTGACCCCTGCGTGATATATTGTGCCATTTTTTGTGGGGCGATAGTGGTTTTCATCATATTAATGTCAGTCACATTCCAAAATGTAAGTAATGGCTAATAAAATTAGCTAATATTAACATAGAATATTTTCTTGTGTCATTCTTATATAAATAACTAATATAAATGTAATCTTAAATACTGTATATAATGAGTCTTTATGTCCGAAGTCGAGATCCAGAACTTATCTTTCGCCTGGGGCAATGGTGATGCACCACGGGTTATTTTTGATAACATCAATATTAATGTGCCAACTGGCAAAATAACCGCTATAATGGGACCCAGCGGAAGCGGTAAAACCACCTTGTTGCGCTTAATTGGTGGCCAATTAAGCCCTACGCAGGGTAACATTTTAGTCAATGGTCAAAATATACCCACACTCAATCGAAGAGAACTCTATAAAGCGCGTCGTCAAATGGGCATGTTATTTCAAAGTGGTGCCTTATTTTCTGATTTAAATGTTTTTGAGAATGTCGCTTTTCCTTTAAGAGAACATACCAATTTAACCGAATCATTCATACGAGATATTGTTTTAATGAAACTAGAAGCTGTTGGATTACGCGGTGCGCGTAATTTGATGCCCAGTGAGTTATCAGGAGGAATGCAAAGACGTGCGGCTTTAGCAAGAACGATTGCCCTGGATCCTACCTTGATAATGTATGATGAACCTTTTGCGGGCCAAGATCCTATTTTTATGGGTGTTTTAGTCAAGCTGATTAAATTGCTGAATGAAGCGTTAGGGATAACCAGTATTATTGTTTCACATGATGTGCCTGAGACTTGTAGCATTGCGGATTACATTTATTTGATTGCCGATGGTAAGGTAATCGGAGAAGGTGCGCCTAGCAATATTGAAAAACATGCTTCTGGTTGGGTGCAGCAATTTATCCACGGGTTGCCAGATGGGCCGGTACCCTTTCATTTTCCTGCCCAGAATTACGAACAAGATCTCATGAAAGGTGACGCGTGATCAATCCTATTCAAAACCTTGGAAAAATGGTCTTAAATTTCTGCAAAGCAGCGGGCAAAACGGTTATTTTTTTATTGCAATCTATTATTGCCAAGCCTTCGCCGGTTAAAGGATTTACCTTACTCATCCCGCAGCTTTACATGGTCGGTGTGCTATCTATCGTTATTATTGTTGTGTCTGGTTTGTTTATAGGCATGGTTCTGGGATTGCAAGGTTATACCACCTTAGTAAAATTTGGTGCAGAGCAAGCGTTGGGACAATTAATTGCCTTGAGCTTAGTACGAGAATTAGGTCCCGTGGTGGGGGCATTATTGTTTGCCGGTAGAGCCGGTTCTGCATTAACGGCAGAAATAGGTTTAATGAAAGCCACGGAGCAACTTGCCAGTATGGAGATGTTAGGCGTTGATCCCTTGCGGCGTATTGTTGCGCCGCGATTTTGGGCAGGACAAATTTCTATGCCAGTATTGGCGTTGATATTTAGTGCTGTTGCTATTTACGGCGGCTATATGGTGGGCGTGCAATGGTTAGGGGTTGATGAGGGATCTTTTTGGGCCAATATGCAATCTTCCGTTGACTTTTACGATGATGTTTTGAATGGGATCATTAAGAGTGTTGTTTTTGGTACAGTGGTCACTTGGATTGCGGTTTATCAGGGATATGTTTGTCCTCCCACTTCAGAAGGGATAAGTAAAGCTACTACACGAACGGTGGTATTCTCATCTCTAGCCATTCTGGGATTGGATTTCTTACTTACAGCAGTGATGTTTGGAGGATTGCACTAATGCAAAAGCGGGCAGTTGAAATTGCTGTTGGAATATTCTTTTTATTGGGAATTGCGGCATTTACCGTGTTAGCATTTTCAGTTAGTGGTCTTAGCACTATTTCATTCTCAAATGAAGGATATACGGTTACTGCGGATTTTGAGAACGTGGGGGGGTTAAAACCGCGGGCGCGTATTTCAATCGCGGGGGTTGTCGTTGGTCGCGTGGATGCCATCACTTTTGATAAGAAATTTTACTTAGCACGGGTCGCGATGACCTTTGATAAAAAAATCAATAACATTCCAGTTGACACTCGTGCTAGCATCTTAACGTCAGGCTTGTTGGGTGATAACTATATTGGGTTAACACCTGGCTTTAGTGATGAGTATTTTAAGGAAGGT
>Ga0207075_1020_pt1 | contig 45072 bp, 35 predicted proteins | sample Alteio_BWMinHeat_64_FD_153587 | JGI IMG/M metagenome (GOLD analysis project Ga0207075, IMG submission 153587) | Enriched cells from forest soil in Barre Woods Harvard Forest LTER site, Petersham, Massachusetts, United States -... | ecosystem: Environmental > Terrestrial > Soil > Temperate forest >... | reverse complement strand
ACTAGAAAAAGAGCACGAGTCTTTTCTTGGCAAAATCAATACGCCATTTGTGCACGGCAAAAGCATGGGCGCACTTGCCCTGGAAGCAAACAAAAATATACACGCAAATCTTACCGTGCTTGAGTGTGACGGGAATCACCAAGCACACGCTGCTTTTTTCAACTCACGCACGATAACACAAGCACCGTCGCCAAACTTAGCGACTATTGATTCGATCAGAGTATATCCTATGACGGTCTTTATCGAGGGTACAAATTATTCAGAGGGTAGGGGTACCGAACACCCTTTTCAACAAATTGGTGCTCCTTGGGTTGACAAGAAACATCTTGCATCACAATTAAATAATAAAAATTTTTCTGGTGTTTACTTTGAACCAATCTCGTTTATCCCCCAAAAAATTGCGGGTAAATCAGAAAATCCTAAACATAATAACGCGCTCTGTCATGGCATTTTTGTGCACGTAATTAATCCTGCAAACGTTGACCCGACAAAAATCGGACGTGTTATTCTCGAAGAATTATTTGATCTTTATCCAAAACAATCGATATTCATAAAATATGGGACTCGTTATGCGCTTGATATACTTGCAGGGACCAGCTCGTGGCGCGAGACCATCGGGTAACGTTATTTTTTAGACAACAAATACGCATGCGTATAAATAGGCAACTGCTTCATATGCTGACTCAACGCGCTTCGACTCGAAAATAGTCCTGCAAAAAAATCGAGCTGATATAAATTATTAACAAAAGCACTTCCCGTGTCAGCAAGCACCCCCAAACGTATTTCTGGTTGTTTAGTAACTGGATTAGTGTGCCGTAATGCAATTAATTTTCCCGTGCCAATATTATGAATATCGCCAGCAAAGATAACCCCGCTTCTTCTTTTAATTTTATTTTTAAACGTCTCGACTGACTTAGCACTGTGCTTTAATTCTTTAAAAAACCAATATCGTTTTTGCTGTAATACAGGTTTGTTTTTCTCGAATGCAATCCCATTATTAAGATGCACATTAAAAATTTTATACGAACTGTCATCAAATTTTACCAGGACAGTTCCCTGCATTAAAGCTTCTTCTAGACCGTCACGCGAAACCCATGCCAATGGCCTGACTTTTTTTTGATACTTAGGTTGTTCTAAAACCCCTGCTAGAACATTTTGTTTTGAGATTTTTTTGGGAAGCGAATGGTCTCGTATTTCATAAAGAGCACAATTATACTGTTTTGTTTTTGTTTTGCTTCCTGTAATAACAAAAACTGCGTAATTTGTTAAGCGCAACGCGCCATTTTTTGGTAACGTAACATTATTGTTTTGAGCAGTCTGACTATCAGCAGTCCAGGCGATAAAGTTAAACTGCTTGGCTATAAATTTTGGGTCAAGTATACGAAATTTTACCATTTCTTTACCCACTTCTTTACCCATTTTTTTATCTTCTTCGATAACATCAACAACATAGCGTAATGTTTTTTTTACCTGATCGAGCGATAGTATGTCATCAAAATGACCGGGAGCAATAGTTTGGTATCGATCTTGCTCGTGTAAATCAATATAACGCAGAGTATCTTTCGCTGCATGTAATAACGATATCGGATCAGTTAAAACTTTTTCACGACTTATAGACGACTTTGATAAAGGCACAGGCTTAAAAAAACTGCTTGCTGACGTATTAACAAACCCACCGTTTGTGCCTGGTTTTTTTTTGACGTCTTCGTTATCAATGTGAAATGCATGTATGCCAATAATAAATATCTTTAAAAAAACTATACCTACTATAATTCTTTGAAACATCACAAGCCCTCTTCATGAAATGCATCGTGAAATAAATCTTGATCATGTTAGTTAACCAAATGGCCTGCAACTCAGTCAAGAAGACAAAAAATTACGTTAATACAGTAAAAACGAGCTGCCTTTGATACGCTGGGTATCGAAGATAAGTGCCCAAAATAAACACAAAGACAAATAAAAAAAGTAATAGCAAAAAAGGGAAAAAGCGTATGAAGTTTCAAAGATCTCTTGTTCTGACTTGCATCTTAGCCCTATCACACACGTTTATGTATGCTGACGAAGAAGTTGAAAAATATCACGAAGCAGTCGTCAACTCATGTAAGAGGCGTGAGAATATTACCATGGTGTTGGGAGCTGGAGACTATCCTGAAAATTACTCTCGGTTTTTAGCCTCACAAAAATCACCAAAAGATTACACATTCTTGGTTAACGACAGAAAAACAGCAAGTCTTGCAGCTTTTAATGCTTACAATAAATCACTAAATACTGCTCATGAAGATATAAAAAATCTCTCAGAAATTAAGCTTTCAGGTACGCGTGTAGACAATCCCATCCCATTAATCTTAAATTTTAATGAGCCTGAATTCACCGTTTTTTTAGACAAAGTTAAGGGTAAGTTTTCAAAAATAATATTCGACTATTCTGTAACAAAATTTTTATCCGATAAAGATATTGCTTGGTTTGAGGCTATTTATAATGCACTCAATGATAACGGCGTCTTTATTATGAATCAATCATTTACAACGATTTCAACCATTTTTGTTGGCCTTCCCAAGTATAGAGGTAACAAGCTTGATAGCCTGCAATATCAGTATAACGAAATGACTGCTCCTGGTGTCCTAGAAAAAATATACTCTTCAGATATTTTTGTTTCAAAAATTAGCTCTTTATCTCTCTATCATGCAGGAAAAAAGATATTATCGCTACCAGGACCTCATGATCAATACGCAAAAATTGAAAGTTTAGATACAAAAAAAGAGCTTCAAGAACTTTTTGTACACGATCCATTTTTTTCAGATGAAGAAAAATTTTCTCTCTTCAATAGCAGGGCTCAAGAAGCATATGACGGAATAATTAATCGCAATCAAGTTATTATTAAAAAAGCTGGCTTCAAACTTGTAGAAGTACATAAAAATGAGCCCTATCCTATACTTTTTCATAAAAACAAAGCAGAAATAACTACTTTTTACATAGCCCATAAAATTGATCCGGCTAAAAAAGATCCCATAGCAAAACTTATCAAATCGCTGGTAGCGCTGAAAAAATCGTTGGAAGCCCTGGCGTTAAAACTTAAAACTTTTTCGTAAATAAAGTAGAATTAAGTAAAAAAGATGTATTCAAAAGAAGTTGGTTTCGTACTCAAACGCTTTTTACCCTCGACTCATAAAATATCTCTGTTAACCCAATCATTGGGTAAAGTTAATGTTATTGTAAAAAAAACAAATATCTTACAAAGAATCTGGCCAGGCATGGTTGTATCGTGCCAACTAGATTTATTATTTGAAGCGACATATACATGCGAAGATATAGAAATTATTGAAATACCACCGGTACTAACAGCCCATGATACGTATTTAGTACACCATCTACTTGAAATCTGTTATTATTTTATCCCGCTTGCAAACCCATGTAGCGAAGTCTTTGATCACCTGTTTTTTAGTTTTTCAATGTTTTTAAATAAACACTATTTCAAAAATAATTTCGATATTATTAAACGTATTCTTATTCTTAGACTCTTGCATTTTTCGGGAACTTTATCATCAGAGCTTTGCGGAAACACCACGCTCTTTGATAGGATAAGTCCATACTCTCTTGACATTAAAGATGAACAAAAAGTAGAATCGATAAGCTTACTGATCAACGAAGTACATAAAATAGGCTTAAAAACCGTTGATAGACTGATTTTTGATTGTATAAAAACGCACCCCTCGTTCAAATTATTAAAAACTGTGTCGTTTTTATATGAAGCAAAGAGCCTATAAAAAGTGAATAATTTTGAAATGCCGACAGCCCCCTCTGCGACCGCGTAAAACTCGCTCCATCGGGGCGAACGGCTTTTTTTAAAGGAGATTCTCATGGTTAATAAAAACGTAAAAAAAATAGTTCTCATGCTCACGCTGCTCACGAGCCCCTTCACAAGCACAGTAAATCTTAGCGCAATATTCCCATCGTTTACAGAACAAAAAACACTCCCATTTTTGGGCGCTGTTGAATTACGAAAAAAACAGGCCATAGATCTTACTGACGTACTTTTGACAATAAAACAACAGGCTGAAGAATATGATAAAAATGCGACGCGAGCGCTTAATAAAATTAACATTGATAGCGCTCAAGCCCAATCACAGTTAAAGAGCGTTGACGAACAAGAGCATGAATATCTTAATAAAAAATTAACAATCTTAAATAACAGAAAACAAAATATTCTTGATATCCAAGAATTATGGCAAGAAATTATTGAGAGGCTCGACCAACATTCAAAGCTGGTTAAAGAGATTATTGAATATTTACAGGCAAAAAAAGAAGATCTTAAGCCCGTTTATAGCTGGAAAGATTTCAAAGATTTACAAATACAGGTCTCTGAACATGCGCTCAAAATTGAATCTGAGAAAACTAAGCAAGATAATCTCAAAAAACAACGCCTAACAGAAAATGAGATCATATCTTCTTGTCAAAAGCAACTCGATATCAAAAAGAAAGAGCAAAGCAAGATCCTTACTCAAGGCGATACTCAAAAAACAGTTCCCGGAGTTTCAATTAAATTTTCAATAGATCTTCTCGAGCAAGAGGTTCAAAATCTAATCTCAAAAACAGAAAAAGCTGAGCTCTCTATCAAAAAGATTGATTTTGATAGCAAATATTTTGATGACTACATCGAACATCAGCATAATGTACTCAACGATGAAAAATCAACACTTGCTCAGGTTGAAAACCGATTAATTCTTGATTTTAATGATGTTGAAACAGCACGAACGGAATGGCTCTCTGAAGCTCAAAAAGCACTCAGTGCAAAAGAACAACTTGATAGCGAACGTACGGTGAAAAAAAATGAACGAGATCAGCTTGTCATCGAAATTGATAGCGTCCGGGAAAAGATCACAAAACTCTTGGAGCGCGGTGGAGAAAAAAGCATAGATTCATATCTTTTAAAATCTGAGCTCGAACAGCTTACCACACACCATCGGGCACTGGAACGAGAGCTTCTGCTTATTGATGCAAAAAAAGATCTTTCTGACCTGATCTCAAACGATAAAGAAGTGCAATACAGAATGGTAGAAATGCACTTCAAAATTAAAACGGACGAAGAAGATCTTGATGAGCAACGAGCAGACTTTAGAAATAGAAGTGATACGGCTGCAAGCTCGTTACGAAGCTTAAAAAAGCGCCAGGATGAAGCGATAGCTTCGCTTAATGAAACAAATCGAACATTTGATAAAATTAAAGCAGCTCAGGACGAGATTAGGTCGCGCAAAAATATTAATGCTACAAATAGAGAATCGACGTTACAAGAAGCTCTTGCAAACTATGACGAGGCAAAAGACTATCTCAATAAACTATTAGCTCTCACGCAAGACTATCTGGCCGTTAATTCAGATCTAATCGCGCAACAAGAAAAAATTAATCACCAATATGATTTGATCATTACAAATTTAGAAGCACAAAAAATCACACAAAATGTTTGGAAGCGATCACCAAAGGCTATTTCTTTGTCAGCTTTGCAAAAATCACTGGCCGAAGCAAAAATATTCTTTGTAAAATTATTCTGGGAAACCCCGACCTATTTTGGGCTTTCTGTTTTTATAGAACGAATTAAGAACTTTAAATTTCATGATATCATATTACTCTTCTTATTTGTGCTTTTTTATATTGTTGCTTATCTATGCATCAGATTTATGCTACGAATTATCCATCGTAAAACACAACAATGGATCTCAATGGATCATCATAAAACAAGATTTTTATACGCGCATATTGTTGCAGCACTTGTTGATTTTTTACTCGAAAATTATTTGCTCGCGTTTACATGGTTTTTTCTGTTTTTACATATCATGTTTGATTTTTCTTATATTTTTTCAACGATACGTACATTTGTATACCCCCACACAGTTGCACTTTTCTATCTTGCTTCTATTCCCATCCTGGTACATCTGTCCCGAGAATTATTGGGCAGTTTAAAAGATTTAAATAAAAGACTGAGTTATTTGTTTTTTACTGAACAATTTCAAGATAAATTTTTACTTCTCATTGCTTCGTTCTGTTATTCAAGCGCTATCTTGATCCCGTTACGAGCAGCATACATTGGCTATGGAGCACCAAGACATGCAGATTTTGCCGTTGTCATTTTGGCTGCATATTCGCTTATTCTTCTGATTGTTCTTTCACTATTTTTCAGTAAAGAAGACATTTTACGTTTGCTTCCCTCACGTGGAAATTCGTTAATTTGGATCAAACGCAAAATTGACAGGCACTATTACCCTGTGTTTCTGTTTATTATGGGTTTATTAATCTTGTCTAACCCCTATATTGGCTATTCAAATCTTTCTTGGTTTTTGTCATTTGCTGTCCCATTATCAGTAGTATTAATTCTGGTTTTATTCAAAATACATTTTTATATCAGAAAATACGCTGTCTTTTTATTTATGAAAGAAGAAGAAGAAGAGCTTATTGATAAATTTGATTACGCTAAAGCATATTATGGTTTTTTTGTGATCTTTTCGTTTATTATTCTATTTTTTGCGACAACAACGATTATCACCAATATTTGGGGGTTAAATTATACCCCTTTTGATATTTGGCAAGTGTTTGCAAACGAATGGGTCATAAATATCGGCGTAGACAAAAAACTGGGAATCATACAGTTCATTATTTTTGGAGTATTTTTGGCCATTGGCTTTGTTATCTCATCGTGTACCCATAAGTTTGTTTTGAGTAAACTGTTCGATATTCTGAGATTTGAGCCGGGCACCCAAAATACGATATCGCGAATTTTACATTATCTTATTATATTTGTAACAATACTTTTGGGGCTCTACGCTATTCATCTTGAACAATTTATCTTCTTGGTTGGCGCATCGCTTGGTATCGGTTTGGGTTTCGCACTCAAAGACGTTGTCGCCGATCTTGTCGCGGGCTTTTTTGTGTTACTCGAGCGCCCTATTGAGATAGGCAATTATATCCAACTCGACAACATCGAAGGCACAGTACACAAAATTGCCGCCCGTTCGACAACAATTATCACGTCTCTTAATTTCTCAGTTATTGTTCCTAATAAAGATTTACTCTCAAAGACTATTATTAACTGGGGACATGGCCGCTTTGCTGTTGGTTTTGAAGTGCAAGTACGTGTTGAACATAAAACCGATCCTGATCTTGTTAAAAAAGTACTTTTTTCAGTTGTTCAAGCAAACCCTGTTGTTTTACGTGTACCCGGTATCGTTGTTCGGCTAGAAAACTTTGAAGAGAATGGATACTTATTTTTGGTCCGAGCGTTCATCAGTGCCCGACGCGTAAAAGAATACAAAGAAATTGCCGCAAACTTGCGTATGGAAATCTTAAAAGCATTTAAAGAAAATAATATCCAACTCTCCCGCCCTGAACGTGCCATTTCATACTCCGTTGCTGATGGTTCGATGCGACATGACGCAAAATCGTTAGAAATTAAATTTGACAAATAATTTGATAAATAAAAACAGCTATTCAAATATTTGTCAAAATAAAAAAGGTTTAGGACTCTCTCCTGTTTTGTGCTAACCTGAGACAGGGAGAGTCTGCTATTCTAGTATTATTTCGATCTGATCGAAGTAATGAAGAGGAGGAGAAAAATGAAGTGCCCAAAGTGCACAGGGTTAATGGTTATGCAATCATTTTTTGACCACTTTATTAACTTTGAAGGTTGGAAGTGTCTGAACTGTGGAAAAATAGTAGAAAAACGCGAAAACACGATTAAAGATGACGCCTTTAGCCTCTTCTACCAACGACAAAAAATTAAGAAACAAGGGAATTAATAAGACAGTTGATCCCGATACAATCTTTTTCATAAGTATCGAGGGCAGTTATAGCCACGTTGAAGTTGCCCTCTTCTGTAAAAAATATACAGAGTCTATATCTATCGTAAATACAGAATCTATCGTAAAAATAGGGTCTATTGTAAAAAACGAAGTCAAAGCAAGTTCTCATCTGATTCCATACATCGATACACTTTTACACGAAAATAACGTAACTATTCATGATCTTTCGTTTATTGCCATCGACCAAGGACCTGGGGCATTTACTTCGTTACGTGTCAGCATTGCAACGGTAAACGGGATTGCGTTTGCACACAAAATACCCCTGATTGGTGTCCAGGGTCTTGATGCTCTGTGTCGCGAAACCGTACAAACCAGCAAACAATTCGCTCAAGACGTTTTACAAGACGTTTTAATCGTTTGTTTATTAAACGCATTTAATAATGATGTCTATTTTTCGATTAATAAAATTCAAGAAAATTCGATTATTACGATACTTGAAAAAAACTGTAAAAAAATTAATATTTTATTAGACGAACTTCAAGAACTCCCAGAATTATCTAAAAATATCTCGAAATCTTCGATAATTTTTACCGGCAACGGTGCACTGTTACACCAAGAACTTATTACTCAAACTTTTGGCGAGTATTCCCTTGCATCCCCCCTACACACCATCTGTTCAGCACAAGTTATCGCAGAAATAGCGCTTGAGCAATGGGAAAAAAGTCAAAATCCTGAAGATTTTCCTACTGAGCTTTCCCCCAACTACATGAAAACACAAGAATTTCCTGTAAAAAAATAATATTAAAATAATATTAAGAAGTAATACTTCGAACAATACCAATACCAAGAATAATTGCTTCTCGTGCGCGTAAAATAGTCGGCGTTAAAGCGCACAGCTTAATATCTTGTGTTTTTATACTTGTGTTTAATTGCTCAAGTTCTGTACTGGAAAACCCGCCCTCGGGTCCAAACATAAGATTTATAGGATTTGTCTGAGATAAGTTTTTAATTACCAGATTTAATGGCTGTCCCGCTTCATAAAAAACAATATTGCTCGATATTTTATCAAACTTCTGTGTAATAACATCGTTAAAACTCATGGGTTTATATATTCTGGGTAACACAAAATTTTTTGATTGTTCACATGCAGCTATCATAATCTTACCCAGACGTTCAAGCTCTCGCTCACTTCCCCATTTACGCTGGATTTTTTCTGATAAAACAGGTGTAATCGATGTAACACCCATTTGAGCTGCAACATACCCCATATCTTCAAATGCTTCTTTTTTTAACAAACATGGGTACAGGTGAATTTCTGGCTCAAGTAACTGATTTTTTGAAATATTTTTTACACGGCCAATAACAAAACCCTTACGCTCAAACATCGTGGGTAAGAGCTCAAGCACTATGTTATAATTAAGATCAAATAAGATAACAAACTCTCCTGTGCCCAAGCGTAAAACGCGCACTATTCTGGTCCATAGGTCTTGATCGCGCAACTCAAAAATTTCTCCCGATTGAATATCGTGAGAAATTTTTTGCGAAGAAAATAATGCAAATATGTGTACGTCTGTCATGCATGTCTTGATTTTTTAATTTTTATATTGATTTTTGGTAACAGACTTTTTAGATCTTTTAGACTTTGTGCTCTTTGTACTTTTTGTACTTATTGATGCTTCCAAAGATCTGCATAACAATATGGTCGCTACAAAAAGCGTTGTAACTGAAGCTGCAACCAAATAGCGCTTAGAATTTGCCTGCAAATGCTCTGAAATATGTTGCCGGATTTCCTCGACAGAACAAGCTTTTAAATAGGCAAAAGCAAGCTGTAGTTCTTCAAACTTTGTAAGGTTTTTACGTTTGCTATCAACAGCGTCAATTTGATCCAAGAGTTCATCGTTACTAATACCACCAAAAATATCGATAAATTCTGGAACTTGTGGCTCCTCTGGAATTACCACCTCAGGTACTTGCTGGTCCTGTAACTCCGGTGACTGTTCTTGATGTATCTGTTTTGCAAGTTCAACAGATGCTTCAATAGGTTGGCCATCAACCACATCTGCCCGTATAGTAACAACAGCACACAACGCTATAATAATAATGCTTAAAAAGCATCTCGTAATCTTTTTTATCATAAGATGTCTCCATTTAATTCTTAGCCCAATTATTGCCCAATTATTGCCTAATTATTGAAAGAAAAAATACCGTTAGATTTACATCTGAATACAAAATTACATAAACTTGACCTTAACATTCTAAAACAAAAACAAGATTAATTAAAGAGTTGAAAAAAGAGTTGAAAAAAAGAGTTAAAGAAAGAGTTAAAGAAAGGAACGCTTTGCAGCAATATAAAAATCATGATAAAGAACAGGATAAAGAACCTGTCATGCTTATTATCTTAGACGGCTTTGGGCATACAACAATAACGCCGGGGAACGCTATAAAACATGCCAAGATGCCCGTCTGGCGCAACTTTTTGGCAACATATCCCAACACACTACTTAACGCCTCTGGGTCAGCCGTCGGTCTTTTAGAGGGGTTTATTGGAAACTCTGAAGTTGGGCATAAAACAATTGGCGCAGGTCGAATAATAAAATCCAGTTTGAAAAAAATTCATGATGCTATTGCTGACGGCAGCTTTTTTAACAACCCTATCCTATGCTCTCATTTCGAAAGCCTCAAAATATCGGGCAAAGCCCTGCACCTCATGGGTCTTCTTTCAAATGCTGGGGTCCATAGCCATGAAGATCATCTCTACGCTCTGATAAAGTTGGCCAAACAGGTTGGGCTTTCACGTGTTTTTATCCATGCTTTTCTTGATGGACGAGACGTTGCTCCAATATCAGCTGCGACCTATCTTGATCGACTCGATACAATTATGGGTCCTGATAATCTCAATCTTGGGATACTTGCGACGATACACGGTCGTTTTTATGCCATGGACCGTGATAAAAATTGGGAACGAACTAAAATTTCATATGACGTCTTGATCCAGCAAGTCTGGCAAGATAATCACCCAAAAGAAATTAACTGGCGCACCGTACTGCAAAATTCTTATGCCGACAATATTACTGACGAATTTGTATACCCAACAGTTCTTGATCCCGAAGGGACCATACAAGTAGGCGACGGCGTTGTCTTTTTTAACTTTCGTCCAGATCGCGCCCGCCAACTCACTGAATGTTTTATTAACCCCAGGTTTGACCATTTTCCCGTCAAAAATCTTACGAGCTTTTTTATAACCGCTACTCGATATAACACAGAATTTTCCCCGTATAATAATCAGGTTCTCTTTGAAGAAGAGCCCGTCGATCATACACTTCTTGACGAGATCGAATCACAAAATAATCGTGTTTTTATTATTGCTGAAACCGAAAAATATGCCCATGTTACCTATTTTTTTCGCTGCTTCATGTCTGATATGATCAATAAAACAGATCCGATACCCACCAACGAGACAAGAGTTCTTGTCCCATCGCTCAAAGCTCGAAACTATATCGAACATCCTGAAATGTCTGCGCCAACAATTACCGAGCATCTTCTTGCGTCATTGCGTAAAAATCCTGCAAATTTTTATCTTGTTAATTATGCTAACGCTGATATGGTCGGCCATGCAGGAAATTTTGATGCAACGGTCAAAGCGTGCGAATGTTTGGACATGCAACTTGAAAAGATTTATCATGAGCTGGTAGAAAAACTTGATGGAACGCTCTTTATAACTGCCGATCATGGGAACGCTGAAGAACAACTTGATAGCGCAGGCAACCCTCACACGGCCCACACGCAAAATCCTGTACCGTTTGTTATGATACGAAAAAATCTTGGGCTCAAAACCCGGAACCTAGACCATTATCTAGAAAAAAATATAAATATAAAATTTGGGCTCGCAAATATTGCACCTACTATTTTGCAAAGCATGGGTCTTGCAATCCCCAAACAGATGACACAAGAAACGATTTTTCCTATAACAATAAAGGATATTCTCATGAATAACATACCTGTAACATTGCATGAACGTTTATGGGCAAGTGCTGTCCATATGCCGATACTTACGATTATTTGGACAAGTTACTTTGCATACCATACATTTGCAACGCATTCTTTCATGCAATTCGTACAGCAAACATTTTTTTCTCTGGATAATATTCCCTTCACACCATTAGTTTTCACACTCTTAAGTATTGGTATCGCTCGAACAATTCGATTTGTAAATCAAGAGTCTACCTTCGTTAAAGAGCACACAACAGCAGCATGCACTTTCAATACATCGCTTTTAAAATGGTATGGTGTTGGTTTTATTGGTGCTTTAATTGGAAATCTCCTGCATCTGAAACCAATGATCTTAGCGTTTTTTATATTCATGATGATCATATCACTCAATTGCCTTATTCAGGCGTTTTTTGGCGTTGCAGCAAGTTTGCATGGTCGAGTGTATCACTACTGGTACTTATTCAAATAATAAGTTTTCATACATGAGTATACCCCTCGAGAAGCAACGACTAACTATTTGATCGACCTGAATTTTTTTGCCAAACTGCAGCAAGAATCCCAACCAAAAATAACGATAGATAAGAAAACGAAATCCCAAAAGTAATCAGCTTGTGCAAAGAAAGACATAAAATAAAACATGCTGCCATAATTCCAAACACAGGAACCCAAGCTGGAAGCTTGAATTCTTGTACCGTTTTTACTGCATAGAACGCTGCAAAGCCACTAACTAAATACGAAATAATTTGAGCAAACACTGCCATATTTTGCAAAGGCACCTGATCGCTTGAAATCACTAAAATCAAGCAACCAAGAATAGCTTCGAGAAATAAACAAACCCATGGAACATTGGTATTGGTAACTTTGGTTAGAATTTTACTCCATGGGAAGTGATTGTTTTGTGCAAGCGTGTATAAATTCCAACAGTTGCTGGTAAGTATCGAAAAACAGGCACCCAAAATTGCAGCAAATACTGCTCCGTTAATTATTCGTGCAAACAAGGGCAAAGCAAACGCTTTAAGCCCAAGCGCTAGTATGGGCTGATTCATGCCAATAAGACTGTTTCCCAATATCCCAAAAATAACGCCCTGAAAAAGAATATCGATCGTTGCAACAATCAAAAACGATGTGATAATCACACGCTTAATATTTTTTTTAGAGTCTTCGATCATGTGTCCAATCGAACAAATAATTTCAAAGCCAAGTAACGGGAATACGGCAATGGGTATCGTTGACCAGATATTAGAAATATGTGTTGCTTGGACGTCAAATAGCTGTATATCAAAAAAAATAAAGCCTGCGCCAAATGCAAACATAATTGGTATGGCTTTAAGTGCTGTAAAGATATATTGAGCCCTACCTCCAACGCGCATGCCTAAAATATTTAAAATCACGATTAAAAAAATTAAAAAATAATCGATTACTAACGTAGGAATTACTGATAATACAGGAAGATTTGATTGAAAAAATTGGACAAATTTATGCATTAGTAAAGCCGCAGATGTTGTCTTGCCAATAAAATAGCCCCAACCACTTAAAAACCCTGCCCACGGGTTTATATGTGCTTTACCAAAAGCATATAATCCTCCAGATACAGGATGTAAACGCGCAAGTTCTGCGATACATAATAACAATGGGAAAAGTAATATAGCTGAGATCAAATATCCCATAAACCCTAATGGGCCTGCAATATTTGTTAATGGTCCTGGGTTAATAAATAGCCCGGCAGCAATCATCGTATTAATACAGATAAGCACGCCAACAGACGGTTTAATCATAGTAGTTTGCATCACAACCTCGCAATCTTAGTGATCTTATTTAAATTTTAAATTCTTTAGAATTCTCTAAGGTTACAAGAAATTGCAATCTACTCAAGACCAACCACAAAATTCACGCTACGATATTATAGGTTCGCTTACGATAAGCATTTCTTCCTGCAGGATTTTTTTCGTCACGTTGTTCTTCAAGCTCTCCCCGAGCAACCAAACGATCTAACACATTTCTATAACAATCGTACGCTTCTCGACCAAGCACAACAAACCGAATTTCTTCAAAATCATCATGCTCAGCAATAAAACCTAATACAGTTTGTATTGCAACAGGGGTAGCTTGGTTGATGTTATAACCAAAAATATTTGTGCTAATCGATGGGAAAGCAATATTTGTAATACCGGTAGCTCGAGCCCTTGCAAGAATATTACGATAGACCATGCGTAAAATTTTCTTTTTGCGTGTTTGTTGAAATTCTACAGGCCAAGAGCGATTAATTCTCCCCGTCAAATCGGGACCAACTGCATGGATAATCCAATCAACGCGTGTATTATTGTTTCGTTGTAACATAGCAAACGACTTTGTTAGTGCCGTTCCACCAACTTTGCAGCGAACTCTTATTCCATTTACAACTTCAGTTTCAATTGCTCTGAGTGCTGCCATAAGTTCTGGGCCTCCAGCATTTTGAATCGCCGCTGCAACACCTGCACCACCAATTAATTGTTCGTTTGCAGCATTAACAATCGCTGAAAACTTGGGGTTGTCAAACTCTTGGCGCGTAATATCACCTTGAACCAGCGTAATGGTCGTCTGTCTTACCGCTTTTTTCGCACGAGCTTTTTTCATGCCAAAAACATTACTTACAAACATCGATCCTGTAATAAAAATTATGACAAACATTATGTTTGAAAAGCGTTTTAATATCATCTCACACCTCGTATTCTAAATTAAAAAATAACAAATAAGTTTCAGTAGTTTGATATCTTTCTCTCAAATTTGCAAAAAGGGCATAAATAGCGTTAAAATCTCGTATTTTCTTTGATAAATTCAGATTTTATTGTAAAATCCACCACGATATAACAGATTTTCTGGCACGCAGTGATAGATTTTAAAAATTACACAGAATATCGCAATACTTGATTTATGATAAACTCGAATGAAAAACTTAATATTCGAGGAGTTAATCTATGAATAAAGAAAAATTATTAGAACGTATAATCACAGATCCAAAAATCATGGTTGGAAAGCCTACTATCAAAGGCACTCGTTTGACCGTTCAGCTTATTCTCAAATTGCTTGCACAAGGCATGTCAACACAAGAAATTTTAAACGAGCATCCACATATCACAGAAGAAGATATTCATGCTTGCTTGTTATTTGCAGCAAATTCTTTAGATACAACAACATTTACTCATTTTGCGATTGAAAGATCTGAATGAAGTTTCTCGTTGATGAGTGTGCAGGTCATCATATCGCTCATTGGTTACATTCTCAAGGATACGATACCATTGCGATCTCTGAGACAACACCCGGCTTACCTGATGACGCCGTCTTGTTAAAAGCTTTTACAGAAAATAGAATTCTCATAACTGCTGATAAAGACTTTGGTGAGATGATATTTAGAAATAAGTATCATCATAAAGGGATAGTTTTAATCAGGCTTGAACAAGAGGATTTCGTGACAAAAATTGCTGTAATAGGAACGTTACTCAACCTCTATCCACATGATCTTTCTGGTAATTTTACTGTAATCACCGAAAAATCAATACGAATTACCCGATTGCAACCACTCGAAATAGCTCATTAAAATACACTTATAACTATTTAAATCGTACTCGCTTCACAATCATCGTAACAAAAATAATTTTTAGACTATCGCCAATAATAAATGGAAATAAACCATACGCGAGCACTTTATCTGCAGGAACAAACCATGCCAGCTGCGCAAGCCCCATCGAAAAATAAATTACTCCAGCACATAATAACTTTGCAAACGTTAACAAGACCGAACTTGATTTATATAATCGCACGCTTGCCAAAAAGATCATCGCAATACCAAACCCGATCAAATAACCACCCGTTGGACCCATTAACCGAACAAGCCCACCCTGCATACCTGCAAAAAACGGTAATCCCAAAGCGCCCTGAGCTAGATATAACCCATAGGCGTAAACCCCATGTCGACCCAACAGTAACGCAGCTAATAATAACGGCATCGGTTGTAAACTTATGGGCACTAGATTAAACGGTAACGGGATAATAATTTGTGAACAAATGGCGAATAACCAAGAGAGCGCTAGATAGCCAGTAAACATGAGTAATCGTTTTTGAACTTTTGATTGGCTGATTTTTTCTGAAACTAAACGCAGTGAAAAAAGAATATTTTTTGTTTTCATAAGCTTCTCAAATTTTAAATTAATTTTTTATTCAAACAACGAAGCTTATCCTACTCTTTTTTCACTGCGCTTTCAAATGGCTATTCTAACTCTTCAGGTGTTAAAATCTTTAAAATCGACGTATAGTCTTTTGTTGTTGCAGCTCTATTGATTTTGTAAATCTTAGGGGTTTTTGCTCCTCCAGAAATATTTAAACTTGTGCTTGCTATCAAGTTTGTATTCAGCGGTTCTTTCGTTACTTCTTGTAAAACATTTGCACTAACAAGTTTTGCCAGACATCCTTCATAAACGTCATAGTCTCGTTGAGCTGCTCTTGTTAATACGATCTGACTAGCACCCTTTCCTCGAGGAAAGTTGAGCGTAGTAAACCTCACTTCTTTGATATTCGTAGGTCTATTTATAAGAAACACAAGCACCGTAGCAATAGCAACAGGTGTTGCTAAAGTAACATCATAATTGAAGATACCTGTGCTGATTGCCGTGAACGCAACGCTCATAATTTTGTTGATATCAGCTTGTTGAAGAGTATTTTGATAAGCTCTCGTTAATAATGCTTCTTTATTTTGTTTTTGTGTAAGTCGAGTCATAGATGTATTATTTCCGAAATCTTCACTATCTCCTAACTCAGGTCCTGCTGTATGAATAACCCAGCCAACATTGGTCATTGCCCCTGCAGTAGTTGTAAGAGCATCGCCAACCATAAAACGCGACTTGCCTGTTGCCGTCAGAAATTCGCTCATTGCCGCCTCTACAGATCTTTTAAAAGATCCTCCCGCAGCATTTTGTATAGCTAAAGCAACTCCTGCGCCACCCCATAACTGATCATTCGCCGCATTCACAATTGCCGCAGTTTTTGGATCTTCAAATTTCTGTTTCGTGATATCACCATTTACAAGCGTTATGTAGTTGTCACCGACGCCCCGCTGTTGCTGGTGCCAGAACTCTTGCAAGATCCTCAAGTTTTCTCTTGAGTGCTGTTAATGCTGTTTGCAGCGCAGTTGCTGCTGGTTCTTTGGTTTCTATTGTTGGTAAAGGAGTTGGGGTTGAAGGGGGGGTAGAGGTTGGTATTTTTGAAAGAGGTATTGGCATAGATGCCAGAACACCGTTGAGAATGCTTTTCAATTCTGTTTTATTATCGTTCAAAAGAAATGCAATATCTCCAAGCCAATCTTTTTCATCATCCTTATCGAGATTGTTTATACTAACTGTTCTGTAAGGATTTGTTGGCGAATCCTCGAGTTGTTTTTCATCAAATGCAACCTGCTGTAAAATGAAGTCTCCAGACAATAATTGTATAGGAGCTCCTATCAATTTAAATTTTTCATCTATGTCTTTCAGAAAAAGAGTTGTTGCCTTATTTCTATACATTTGTTTTTTTAATATGAGCACCATACATTTTTGTTGGGGATCATAAGCAAATGCGATTTTAGAAATTCCAAAGGTTGCTCGTAAAATTGCATGATCAGAAAAGTATCTCGGTGGATTACTGCTTTGATTTGTATTGTGACTCAACAGCTGATCTAAAGATTTGGGGAAAATAGATGGTTTTTCATTAAGTTCAACCCCTTTATAAATCATATAATCATAATCTTTATACTCATCTTCTCCCGTTCGATGGGTCAACTCATTAGCTTCCCAATCCTGAATTTCTTTCCACCCATCACTTGGCTTGAAAGATTCTTGAATAATCTGGTAATTTTTGTCTGAATTAAAATCACCACATATTATCCATTTTTTCAGACCTGATTTCCAAGCTATATAATTAGTAATATTTGTTAAATGAGTCTTGAGTAATTCATCACCAAAACCAAAATGGCCTGTAATAATACCAATATCAGTACCAGCAAATTTAAATTTTATGAAACAAAAACCTTTGTTTCCTGGCTGCAGAACGCCTTTACTGTCTAACTGTTTAAAGCCTTCACCATAAGGTTCTGACACTTGAGATACAAGCGATATTTTGCAACCAATTCGTGTCCCATCTAAACGATATTTCCAAGAATCTAAATCAAAAAATTTATATGCTGTAGGCTCAAACCCAAATGTCGATACTTCTACTCGATTTTTAAATGGTTCCGGGTCTTTATAAGGCCATTCTTGAAAACAAAGAATATCAGCACCCTTGAATTCTTGCACATCATTGAAAGCATCCCTAAAAAAAGCTCTTCTTGTTCCAATGGGTATAACTTCTGCCTTGATTGCTTTAATCTTGTCCACCTCCGACATAAAATTTATTCCTTGTGCTCTCAGGTCCTCTATCCCTTTTGATATTTTTTTTATGTCATTTTGTCTATAAAATCCAGCATAATACGAATGATACAGAACATTACATGAAGCAATTGTAAATGTTTTATCAGCTCCTTTTGCCTCCGAAGGAGTCATTCCAATGACTCTAAAAACCGCAATACTCATTAAAAAAATCACACACCCAAAAATTCTTCTTACCATCACTCTCTCCTTTTTTGTACCGTACACGATTTCTAAATACTTATTTTTTTATCAAACAACATAAGTTCTAATGCTCAGCTTTTGCCAACTTTAATGCTTCAACAAGATTTACCAATCTCTGTTTAAGTTTCGTGAGTGATGATGTGAGATCACTCATCGCTTTTTCTGCATCATAAGAGTCTTTTAATTTTTTAAGATCCGGCAACTGCTTTTTGAATCTTTCATAGGTAGCTATATCATACAACATCCAATTGCTTGCAACCCAATCTTTAATCTCTTGAACCGTTAAACCTGTTGCACTCGCCGATGCTTGATATTGCTCTTCGGTAAATGGTGCAGGAGCCACAAAAACCACTGGTGCAGCTCCTATTGTCTTAAGAACAGTACCCAATCTACCCGCCTCCGCTTGCGAACTGTTATTTTCAATACGATAAACATCATCATCTTTAATAATACCTCTCAACCCAGTTTTCAATCGTATAGCCGATTCTTCGCGCATCGCAAATCCAACCAGAAAAATTTCAAGTCCCGAATCTTTAATTATATCTTGTGCTGCAATGATCGCATCTACAATCCATTCAGGCTTATTTTTGAAAGCTGATCCGCCAATAAGCGTTAAAAATACACGCTTCTTTCCATGTGCAATTGCAGCAAGTAATGCACCTCGATATGCAACGCGCAGGAGTGCCTGTGCTAGTCTCGTTCGAATGATCTCGGTACCATTAAAACTCTCACCATTACTCGTGTAATGCTGTTCAACCAAATCTAGCGCAGCAGTTAATACTTGATTTACTCGCTGCCCATCAGGAGCTAATGCGTTTGAATTCAGAGGGTTTGGCACATCAGGATAAATATTTATAAGCCCTGTAATAACCGAAATTCCCCCATGAAAACCAATACAGGCTTTTTTTTCAAAATCATCTGTATTAAATTTTTCGTCATTAAATCGGGAATTAATGATGACACGACCGATATCGTTTACTATTAAAATATCTGGTGAAATTCCACTGAGCAGGTTTGCTTCGTCTTGAGATACAAAATACATACGCCAGATTGCACCAGGTGCTGCAGATAATGAACCCTCTTCTCCTTGTGCGGCCTGCTTTCCAATAAGAGTTTCTACACTGCCCCTGTATCCGATTCCTGGTAAATTAACGTTCTCTGGTGGATTAACGTCGTGACTTAGATTTGATTCTAATGGGCCCTTTAGGTCCCTCCACCAGCCACGCTTTTGTTTCCCCTCAAGGCAATGAAAATTTGAAGCAAGTTGAAAAACTGCATCTTTATTTTCTGGCATCGCTTGCAAGGCCCCAACGTCGGCAAGATGACGGAAGTCGTTTGCTGCGCGATTAAAAAGAATAATCTTAAAAAAACCGGGACCAGAAGCCCTCATGCTCGCAACTTTTTTTTCTAATGCTTCTTCTAGTGCTTCTAGAGAATTTTTTTCAAACGTCCCGGCAGCAAAAGTGCTCAATGCATCCCACGAACCTCTTCTTCCCAATCTAGCAAACGTAAGTTCATCAATCGGCGGCGGCAACTTATTCATAACATATTTAAAGAAATCTTTTCTTGGTAACGCTCTAACAGAGACTACCACTGCTTTTTTTTCTTCTTTTGCTTCGACAGAAACTACTCTAAAAGCTGTTACTTGAGTCTTGAATGTAGGAGGCTGTCTAAGTTCTGTTTTTGCACGAGAGTTCCAAATAAGATTTTTCAAGCCGACAGGATTACCAGATTTATCAACATAATTAAAAGTAGTCTTATCAACACTCGCAGGATCAAATATAAAAGAATCTTTCCCTGGTTTTAGTTTTACAAGCACAGCATCTTCTGTTGTCTTATATCGTGTTGTTGCCCAATATACACCATTACCGAAATCTGATAGTTTAATCTCGGGATAAATTGAAGCCGCCCAGGACTTGCCAGGTACCATTCCTGCCAGCACAAAGACAACGTAAAAAATAAATTTGATCAGACGCTCATTCATACATCTCCAAAATTTTTTAATCTTCTAAAAAATTTTTAATTGGCTTGCGATACTTTTTGTTCGATCAATAAGACAAGATGGTTCTGGTTTTTTTTCAGAATCGCGCCGACAACAATCAGTTTCGTCCAAAACTTTAAAAAGATGCCCAGCAAAAAAAACATAGACGTTAACACCAGCAGAAAGAGCACCAAGATCATCAAGAACCATCTGTTTCAGAATATTAGGTCTTTGAAAAACAGGAGACGCTAAAAAAGCACCGTATTTTTGGACATGAACCTGTTGTGCTTCAGTAAGTCCTGTAGCGCCAACAAAATATGCCCCGCGCAATTTTTTGGTCGCCAGGGTAACATCGTTGCATTGAACATACTGTAAATTGGTAAGCTGGTAAAAAATTTTACGGCCAAACCCTGGCCTATATATACTTTCTCTTAACGGTTGCATGTTTATATCGGTCATATTTGTTCTATCAAGAATTGACCGGGAAAGATCTGAACCCTGAACCTTCGTTCGACACATACTTGAACCAGTAAAATCTCGATCTGACAGGTTTTTACCTAAAAGATTTGCGTCATCAAGGTCCAGATTTCTCAGGTTTTTTTCTCCACTCAGCACACGCGCAAGATGCTCTGGGTTATAACTATGGACATGTGTATAAGAAATAAAAATAAGAATAACTATTATAGAATAAAAGATACGATTTTTCGACAAATTGCACATTTTCTTTGTGGCCATAAAAACTCCTTATCTGGCTGTAATAAAACACTTCGCAAGTATATGAAAATCATATAGTAAAACACAAGATACCATAATAAAAAGTGATAGTTTTATTACAATATACCCATTCCCACTCGCAATCTTTTAAAAGAACGGTAGAATGGATATATTGACGAAAATTATCTCGTATCAGTTTCAAGTATCAAAATTAGTTTTAAAATCAGGAGGCGCTGCGTGTCTAAGTTGGTAACAGTTATCGAACAAACAACATTTTTACTTGGTAAACAAAAAGAATCATTAGGCGATTGCTCAGCAATTTTCAAAGATTTACTCAATACAGTTGAAGTTAAACTCAATAAAACAACTGATACCAAAGAACGCGAAACACTTGAAAAAGTGTATGACGCAATCTCTGGCCAAGCTCAAAAAATGGCTGATTACATCCAAGAAGATATAAATTTCTTAACCGAACAATTAACCGCTTTTACAAACATCACCAAGATCAATGATCCAAAACAATCTCAGGAAATTTTAGATCTAATGCTTGGTGAAGCTGGAGAATTGGGCGAAACAGCAGAATTCAAAAAAACTGTTACTGAAGAAGCTGTTATGTCAAAGCAAAATTTGACAATGCTGGTAGAAGACCTCAAAGCGACAATCTTAGAAGGAAACGCTGAAGAAGTTGGCATGTTCCTTGAATCACTTCTTGAAGACGATGCAGACATGAACGACGACCAAGATTTGGATGAAGATGAAGAAGAAGAAGACGAAGAAGATGGCTGCTGTGATGATGAAGAAGACGGATGTTGCGACGACGATGAAGAAGAAGAACTCGCACCATGCATTTGTGGCAAGGGTGAAAATGGCAAATGCACCTGCAAGAAAACATCTACAAAAGAAACTTCAAAGGGTTGCGGCGGCGGTTGTAATGGTTGTAGTGGTGGCGGTTGTGGTTCTGGTTGCGGAACATCAAGTGGATCATCCAAGAGCTTTGACTTGTTTGAACTTTTAAACGAACCTGATACAAGCACTGACAAGAAGAGCCATACATTTGAGAAAGCATCTGAGAAAAAAACAGGTTGCTGCTAAGAAAAATTTATTTTGGTTCGAGTCTCGAACAACGAGATTCGAACCAAAGTTAAAATTTCAGAAAACAAAAAGAAGATTGGGTAGAAATTTATGAAAAATGTTACTATTGTACCAGGATGTATCTCATGTGGAACCTGCGAAGAAGTTTGCCCCAGTGTCTTTGTTGTCAAAGGCATTTCAGAAGTCAAACCGGACGCAGATCTTCAAAAACATGCAGAGCTTGTTCGAGAAGCTGCTGATTTGTGCCCGGTTAACGTCATTAAAGTTGAGGAATAAAAATATTTTTTTATGGCGAGTAGAAACCAAGAAATTCAAATATTTGAGAATATACACAAAGAATTAACTTCAACCGGATCGCTATTGTACGCAGGGCTTCTCCTACAACGAGCAAGTCAAAAATTTCCAACCCATATCGCTCTGATCGAACCCAACAAAAGCGTTACTTACAAAGAACTTTACTTCAGATCGCTCTTACTCGGTAAAAAACTTAAAGCTTCCGGCGTTCAGCCTGGTGACCGAGTATTACTGTGCTCAGAAAACTCTGCTGCGTTTTACGTTGCCTACTTTGCAATTTGGCAGCTTGGCGCAATTGTTGTCCCCATTAATAATTTTTTACACGCCCGCGAACTGGCACACATTATCACCGACGCAACACCGTCGCTTATTTTTGCGTCGACGACATTACGGTTATCGCTAGAAAAACTTGTTACGGATAATTTTTTAACTGTATTACCAGAGATCGTCACCGAAGAAGCAATTGACTGGGCAACAGAAATTCCTGCACAGCTTGATCGTTATACCCAAGATCACGATATCGCCCCAGTATCAAGAGCAAGCGATGATTTATGTGTGCTTCTTTATTCATCGGGAACTACCGGTGTACCAAAAGGCATCATGCTTTCATCAAAAAATATTTTATCGAATACCATGCAATCGTACGCTCGCTTTACTATTTCAGGCCAAACTGATCGCGAACGTATTTTTTCAGTTCTGCCACTTTTTCATGTCTTTGCACAACACGTTTGCATTTGGTTGCCAATCATGACGGGCTCTTCAATTATTATCGTGGCAAAAATTGATCGTAAATTAATTCTTGAAGGCCTGGAACAAAGACCAACGCTCTTCTTTGGATTTCCTGCGTTATATGGTTTACTGTGCCTCATGAAAACGGCACCGCTCGACTCGATTAAAATGTTTGTTTCAGGCGCTGACATGCTCCCCGATAAAATACGTGCTGGCTTTGCCATGATTTATGGCCGCAAAATTTCTTCAGGCTATGGTCTTTCTGAAGCATCACCCGTCGTTGGCGTTAACCACGAAAACGACGAAGAGCCGACCAATGTTATTGGTTATCCATATGTTGGCATTGAATGCGAAATTCGAGATGAAAACGAACAGCCTGTGCAGTCAGGTGTTATTGGTGCATTATGGCTACGTGGTGATAACATCATGATGGGATATTATAATGCTCCAGAGTCAACAGCAGCTATCCTGAAAAATGGCTGGCTTAATACGGGCGATCTTGCGTCGATTGATCATCTGGGCAAAGTTGCCATTCGTGGTCGATCGAAAGATTTGATTATTCATAAGGGCTTTAATATTTATCCGGCTGAAATCGAGAATATTTTAATGCGTCATCCCGCGGTATTTAAAGCCGCTGTCGTTGGCCAACTAGAACCAGCGTCCGGAGAAGTTCCTGTTGCATTTGTCGCCGTAAGAAATAAACAAGCAAATCTAGAAGAATTATTGCGTGACTTGTGCTCAAATAATCTTGCTGCGTACAAAATTCCGCGCAAATTTATTTGTCTGGAAGATCTTCCTATGAATGCAACCGGAAAAATTGATAAAAAACAGTTACATCTGTGATAAAAAAAATAGTAACCTGTTAAATACCTGTTAAATAAAAGAAATAAGAGTATATTTTAAGGAGTTTTTGTATCATGTCGTTATCGGCACAACTTATATTATTCGTCATTGCTCTAACACTTGCTGCGTTGTTTGCGTTTCTTGAAACGGCATTCACTGCACTACGTCTTTTTAAACTCAAAGAGCTTGAACTGACCGTTGCCAAGTATAAAGCATTATTTGCCTCGTGGGAAAAAAATCCTCAGCGTATTTTGATTACCATCTTGATAGCAAATAATCTTGCACACGTCGTCGCATCAGTGCTTATCTCAGAAATTATGCAACAGTGCTTTGGAGAATGGGGTCTTTTTGTTGGGATCGGGCTTGCAACAATCATGATTTTGATTTTTGGGGAAATTATTCCAAAAAGCTTTGCAAAAACGCATCATGAACGTCTTTTCGGGTCGTTCTTATGGTTAGTTAATATCTTATTTCATCTTGAATACCCATTAGTTACCATCTTGCTCAAAATTGCTGACACTTTTTTTGCAAGAGTTGGCGGCAAAAATATTCTTGATAAACAAGACGCCGTCTCTGAAAAAGAGATCGAATTTTTGATCGACTACAGTGATGAAAAAGGCATAATGGAAACCGAAAAAACCGAAATGCTACAAAACGTTTTTGGTCTAGGGCAAACACTGGTCAAAGAGATTTTAATTCCAAAAAACGATATCGTTTTGGTTGATGTACATTCATCAATTGACCAAGCAATCAAAGTTTTACAAGAATCCCGTTATTCGCGCCTACCTGTTTTTGAAAACGATGACGATAATATCATTGGGATTATCTATCAAAAAGATATTTTCGACATGCTCTATAAATCAGAAAAAAAGACGCTCAAAGAACTTATTAGACCTGTTTTGTTTATTCCTGAAACACAAAAAATCAACCAACTCTTACGTGAGTTCTTGAAAAAACGAATGCACATGGCTATTGCCATTGACGAATTCGGAAGCATCTCGGGCCTGGTAACGCTTGAAGATATTATCGAAGAGATCGTTGGTGAAATCAGCGACGAACACGAAAAAATTAGTACAGAAATCGTTCCGCTTGAGAGTGGTGGTTGGATTGTGAACGCTGGCGTAAGTCTTGAAAAAATTGAAGAACTGCTCAATGTCTCTTTCCAGGGGAAAGATTCTGTGACGCTTGCGGGATTTTTGGCTGAAAAACTTCAGCATTTGCCCAAAAAAGGCGAACGGATTTCTCACGAAGGCTTTTGCTTTCAGATTCAACAGGCAAGTTCGCGCCGTGTGCTTCAAGTGTTGATTTTTGAAGACAAGGGACCGGGAGAGTCTCATGAGGTTTCGGGTAACCATGATGTAGATAACGAACATAAAAATTAGTTTAATTTTGAAAAAGGCGCACGCTAAAAGCGTGCGCCTTTTTTGTGTCTTCTAAAATTGCCTTTTGCTAAGCTTTTCTCTGAGTCTATCTCGATTATGTTTAAGCTTTTTGTTAGCACCTTTACACATTTTCTTTAATATTTTAATTATTGGTTGGTTGAAAATCGTATGCTTTTTATAATTTTTACATCCTGCAAAGTTTTTTGTGATAGCATCCATTGCAAGACCCCTCGATTCACTGCCCTTGCCCCTGCTATGCGATGGACTACGAACTAAAAGAATATTGTGAACCAATCGGCATTTTGTACTGCCACAATCACCAAACATTTCAGGCTTTATCTTGATAAGTACCTTAGCAACAGATGATTCCAAAGCGTTTAAAATGCCTCCATGTACAGATTTTTTTGAAGATTCATTTTTTCTGTATTCCTCAATAAATTCTAGTACCGGTGTATGATCAGCCCCTCCTTCTATGAGCTCTTCTATTTTTCTATAATCTTTGTCACGATTATTGCTAGGCACATAAGACTTGCTTTTTTTTCTGGTAACCGCAAATGTCTGTAATAAAACATCAAGTTCTTTCGTTAGCTTGTCAGCGCTTTTTACCGTCCCCTGCCTAAAGTCTTCTTCGTCTTCATCAGATACAGATCTCTCAGATACTGACTCATCACTCGACGTAAAATCATCTTCAGATTCAGGAGCAACTTCTGGTTGGGCTACAGGTTCATGCTGCTCTTCTTTTTTACAAGCAATCGATTGCCTAATATGTTCTTCAATAGCTTCGGCTTCACGAAAGAAAGCTGCTTCTCTATCCCACAATTCTAACGAACGTGCCGCAAAAAATTCTTGTGCCGTCATGCCATGGGCACCCATCGACCATAATAATAATACTATGAGGCTTATATTCTTTTTCATGCTATTAAAACTTTCTTGAATCACGTACTATCAGGACAATATCACCAAATCGTGACCAAGTTTCTAGAAAATTTTAATAATGTCAAAAAATACTAATTTTTTGTTTAGTACCCGACAAAAATAATACGTAGGAATAGATGTTTTCTAATAAAGTGGGTAACTCACGACGTCATCCCAGGCTGGGATGACGTCCAAGCCTATAGTCTATTATCGAAAAAGCTTAATCAGTCGCAATTTTTTTGTCGGGTACTAAGAATTTTTTGTTGAGCTTCTTTATCAATAAAATCTTTTTTAATTTCGCGCGATTTATTGAGTTTTTGTGGTTTTTAATAGCTTTAGACGCATTTTTTACAGAACATTGACACTTTTACCATGTAAATTTATCATCATGATATGAATTTTACCACGCAAAAGTGATATCTTAGGAAAAAATTATGAAAAAATACATTATTCGAGCTAATGAAACTTGTTTTTTTGAATCATTTGAACGCCCTTTCATCAGTGCACTTTTAGGCCCGCGACGAGTTGGAAAAACAACATTGCTTGAATTTTATATGAACCTTCACCCAGAAAAAAAATGGGTTCGCCTTAATATGGACGTATTAAGCCAAAGAAACAGGGTTGCTGCTGAAGAACTTGAGCTTATGATTGAGCAGGCTGCACTTCAAAAAATCGGAGGACCAAAAAAATTGTGGGTCTTCATTGATGAAGCACAGAAAAGCCCCGAGTTATTCGATCAAATAAAGATCATATATGATACTCATAAGGGAAGAGACCACATTAAATTTCTTCTTACCGGGTCTGCGCATCTCAATTTGCACAAGCTAACGGCAGAGTCTTTGGCTGGTAGGGTAGAGTTTTTAAATCTACGAGAGTTTAATCTCAGGGAAATGACGCATCTATTGTATCAAGAAATTTCTCTGCCTACTCCGAATGTTTTTGATGTAATTTTTGATGCAAAAGATATACCATCAATACTGCCAAAATTAAAAGATATTATTTTGCACGTGCACCCTTATCAAAATATTCTCCAGGAATCTTTACATACTCATCTCATGTGGGGTGGTCTGCCAGAAGTTATAGAAGCATCATCAGCGTCATCTCGCTTAAAATATCTGGGGGATTATTTGCAAACCTACTTAGAAATGGATGTTCGAGCAATTGATTCAATAGGGGATTTGCATATGTACCAGAACTTAATTAAAATTTGCGCAGAACTTACCGGGTCAGTGCGAGATGACCAAAAAATTATAGACGCGTTGCACTGCTCAAGAATTACGCTTTCAAAATATCGAGATTATTTGCTTGCCACACTACAATATTTTGAGCTGTTTCCTTATATTAAAAGCACGGTAAAACGATTGGTAAAATCTCCAAAGGGTTACTTAATTAATAATGGCTTAATCAGCTATCTAACGGGCATCTATGATTTTGCTCTTTTAAAAAGCACAGGCCTAGTAGGTCACCGATTTGAAAATTGGTTTCTCAATGAAATACAAACATGGCTTGATACTCAATCTGAAAATCGTCAAATCTATTTTTGGCGCACTGCGGGTGGCGCTGAAGTTGATTTTGTCATAGCACTTGGAAGACGAGTCATCCCAATCGAACTTACGTATGCCTCCAAAATTGAAGTCAAAAAACTCAATAATCTTAAAAGCTTTATGGCTTCTTGCCCAGAGGTTTCTGTTGGTGTTTTCTGTTACATGGGTCCGCTTTCATTTGATGAAGAAAATCGCATTCTTTTTCTACCTGCATGGATGATCTAATTATTTTTTAAGCATCTCGTTTACATAATGGGCAATCAAACCAAGGCCCAAACTATAATAAACGGGATAAGCAGATAAAGACCAAAATGGCACAAGAAGATACAATCAAGATTCTAAGAAATAAAATTTTGAGAAAGTCAAAAAAATACCAATTTATTGTTTAATAGACGCTCGATGTACTATCGTACGAATAATAATATTGATAGATCGATTACATGTATGGAGAATAGCATGCACTTAATACATTATGTTTTTTTGATTATATTCGTAACAATTACTAATAGTTGTAACGCAGGACTCTTTGACTTAATAAAATCTGGTGATCAATACGGGATTCTAATAACATTAAACATGAATTCACAGACGCTTTATCAAGCAAACGAAGAAGGTCTTACCCTACTGGAGTATGCCCATAAGCATGGCCAGAAAGATATTGCCAATGCTCTACAAAGTATGCTTGAATCAAACACGGCACTGTTTACTGCTGTAGCCAGTAAAGATATCAAGTCTCTTGAAAAAATGATCACAGAAAAACCCATGTTACTCTCGAGAAAAAATGCTGATGGATTAACTCCACTTCTTTTTGCGATACGATTACAAGATAATACCATGGTTCAGGCTTTACTCGATATTGCCAAAACATTAGGCGAAGATAGGTTGCTTTTATATCCTATTAATAATATTGCAGGCACAGAAACACATCCAACAACCACTCCTGTTCATTTTGCATCTGCAGAAGGAAATGTCGGAGCTCTTAGGATATTACTTAAATATGGAGCATCTGTAGAGTATGAAAACAGAGATGCACCCTTATATTTTGCAGTTTTTAATGGACATAACGATGCTGCAGAAGAACTCCTTAAAAACGGTGCCAATATCGATGCAAAAAATCATTATGATTTTACCGCGGTACATTATGCAACATTAGGTGGTCATGAAAGTATCGTCAAGATGTTAATCAATCGAGGTGCAAATTTTTTGATTAAAACAACAGATCATTGCAAAACATTTCCTCTTGCAACACCCCTTACATTATTGGAAAATCCACCCGCAGAACAGGCTTTAAAATATGAAATTTTTAAGAAAGAAAATAGCATAAAAAAAGATGCAATAATTAAAATTTTACGAGAAGCAGAAGAAGATCAAAAAAAATTCGCTGTACTTGATACTTTGCTTGATAAAGACGATAAAGGCACAGGAAGCGACACAGAAAACAAAATTATAGAAAATTTAGATACTTTTTCTTTTGAATTACAAAGGCGATGGGCTGCTTCAATATATAATGATTCAGCCCTCCCTTTACATCAAGCAGTACGCAAAAAATTTGAAAAATTGATTGCAAAGCTCCTTGATCTGACCAGAGACTTCCCCGAAATTGTGAATCGACACGATTTCGATAAAAACATCCCATTATTTTTGGCTGTCAGGCGGGCTGTTTTTGCAAGCAAAACAAACAAATCAGACGAGCTGGAAAAATTAAAACGAATTATAATAATGTTAAAAGAAGCTGGTGCAAAAACGGGCGAAGCTGTTATTTCACTCGCTAAAGCCTATCCTGAGATTAAACTGGCTCAAGACCATCCTGAAATTCAAACGTTACTTACATCAGCGCCTAAGGCAGATTCTCCAATAATTGAAAGCTTAAAATTGTTACAAGCAAAATTGATTGCGTTACGAGATCTTTTAAGCCCAATCGGGCAGTAGGATTTTCACTTAGGAGCCTATCAGAAAATGTCCAACTATTCCGGAAAAAGCCTCGCTTGCATGGCCAAGCAAGAGCGCATAAAATAATTTTTTAATGGGCCTTCAAACGTGTTTGTAAATTTTTTAAAGCTGATTTTAGGTTTTGGAGGGCAACCTCGAGTTTTTTAGCTCCATCAGCGTCTGGCGCTAGAGCTGGTGCTGAAGCGCTACTCTCCATGCTTTGTTTTTTAAGAGCATCAGACATAATTTTGTCAATTTCAGCAACCAGTTGCCGGGACAAATTGGCTTCCTCCGATGAATTAACCGCAGCAGCATCCTCCAGAACTTGATCTCTAATTAAGCACCAATAATTATAGGGTGTATAGCTTCTTTGATAGGTATCGCTGTAGATTCTAGCGGTAACTTGTTTATTGGGATTAACCTTATTTTGTATGTCAACTCGGGCCCCCAGCCCAATAAGCTTAAGAATCAAACCTTGCAATACAAGCGCATTAAGATTAAAATTCTCCAAATGATCGCTGGGATTTCTTCTACTCCCCTTCTGAAATCCCAGAACCCTACTTGCTACTAATCCGTTATTAAACTTTTGCAATTCGTACTCAACACCAAAAATCAGGTGAAATAGTGTGTTATCATTCAAATCTTGTGTGTTAACTGTTTTTTCATTAAGGTAGCCGGCCGCATTTGCTTTTTCTATCAGCACCTGTATAGCTGACAAAGACCTTGCCGGCTCTTTCATAAACTTACCTTCGAACCCCTTCTCGTCTTTTTCCAATGCTATCGCGTCATTTTCTAGCAAGAGTTTAACTTTATCAACTTGAGCTTGTGTTGCTGCATCTTCAGATGGCGTCATAGCATGTGCATATGCTAGTTTTTTAGCTCCATCGGATTCTGGCGCTAGAGCTGGTTTAGGAGCCTTTGGCTCAACATCTTTTAATCTTTTGATAACTGCTTGGTATCTCTCTTTATCACCTTTGGTTGTTTGTTTCTTTTCTCCAGACACTGCATAATCCAATGGCGTTTCTCCTACCTGATTTTTTATAGTAACGTCAGCCTTTTTTTCTAGTAAGAACGTAACGAGCTCATCCCATCCTACATTTGCAGCATAATGCAATGCAGTATCAGCATTAAGTCCAGGAAAGTTTGCTACAGCTTCGTCCGAGCCAATTATTTTCACGGCATCATCAAAACTTTTCTGTACAGTAGCAAACACTTTCTTATTAATCGCATCATGCAATGCTGTAATGACGTCTTGTTGCTGTTTCTTTTTTGTAAACAAATCATCCATCTGCTTAATCGTATCTTGTGCTTCAGGGGTAGCATTACTCCTGAGTAACTCAAAAGTCTTATATGTGTCATTTAATTTATTGATAAATCCATCACCCTCAAATACAGTTTTCATTAATGGATAAATTTTTACTATCTGAGCATTATATTGTGTTTTATCTTTAAACTCATACTTTCCCTGTTTATTTATTTGCATCCCAAAATTTTCAGGAATAAAAAGCTCATTGAACAACACTTTTTGAGCATCTTTATCACCAGCAGCGCTTTGTTTTTCAAGAGCATTAAACATAATTTTTTGAATATCTCCAACCAATTGCCGGGACAAATTGTGTCTGCCCACCATCTGTATTGCCGTTTCATCCTCAGCAGCATCCAATAGAACTTGCTCCTTAATTAAGCTCCAATAATCATAGGGTGCATAGCTCTTTAGATACGTATCGCTCTTGGCACCGTAAGCATAAGCGATTGTTGCATTGCGATTAACCCTATTCTGTATGCCAACGCGAGCCCCCAGCTCAATAAGCTTAAGAATCAAATCCCATAACACAGGCTGGTTACTATTAAAAGTACCTAAAAACGCGCTACGCGACCTTCTAGCCGAGGACTCTCGTCCCATAACCCTTATTGCCAATAATGCACGAGTAAACCATGTACCTTCATATTGACATTCATAACAAATACCAAAAATCAAGTGCAATAATGTATTCCCATTCACATCTTGTGTGTTAACTGTTTTCTTATTAAGATAGCCGGACGTAATTGCGCCTTCTATCATCATCTTTATTTCTGGTAAAGATTTTCTCAACTCCGCACGCACCCCAACACTAGTTGAACCGATTGGTTCCTCCTCCAGTGTTATCTTCTTGTCTTCTAGTAAACTTTTAACCTGAGCAACTTGAGCTTGTGTTGCTGCACCTTCAGATGGCGTCATGGCACATGTATATGTATGTACCAACAAAGTGCTTAGTATCGCCATAAAAAAAGATAGTTTTATAGAACTCTTCATCTACTCTCTCCCTCTTCGTTAGATCTAAAAAAAATCAAAAAACTATCGTTTTAAGAACGCTTTTTGAGCATCTCATTTGTATAGTGCGCGGCTAAACCAGCACACAAAACAATAATAAACGGGATAAGAAGATAAAGACCAGATTCGAGTAAATTTTTGAAACAAATAACCATTAGAACCGCACAACTACCAAGTGCAAGATATCCAGATATCGATTTTTTGAGGGTTAAAAATGCCAGCGCACTTAATAAATACGCAACAATTGTGCCCAAATCAGCCATGGTCGAAAGATAATCTATATTACTCGTGATCAGTAAAAAAGTTATAACTAATAACGACTGGGCAAAAACGCAAACCCATGGAACCTGCTGTTTGGTTACTTTTGATAATTGTCGTGAAAACAGAATACTGTTGTCAGTTGCCATGGCGTATAAGTTCCAGTTGTTAAAATAAAACATGCCATAAAACCCTGCTAGAAACGACGATAAAAGCGCTATAGAAATAACATTATTGCCCCAGGTGATTATAAACGGGTTTGATGTTAACTGGGGTAAAATTGTTAAGAACGGGTTAATGCTTGTTGTCCCGTGAATACACAAGAGCGCAAGTTGTAGTATCGAATAAATACCCATGATCAGCCCAAACGAAATAAAAATCACACGCGCGGCGTTGCGTTTACCGTCTTCGATCTTATCTGCAATAGCGCAACAGGCTTCGATCCCGATATAGGCAAAAAACACCAGGGGGAGCGAATGAAAAAAACCGTCCCATTGAATTGGTGCAGACGTGATGTTTTCTAATTTAAATAAAAATGGGACAGCTATGACAATTAAAAATAGGGGGATGGCTTTTAACAATGCAAACCCTATTTGAATGCGTTCAAGAAACTCGATATTTAAAAGATTGAGAATCGTAAATAAAAAAACTAAAAAAATATCAAATCGAACACCGCCAAGCCCAGAAGAATTAAAAAAATCTTGAAACCTATTAATCTTTTGAAATTCTGTACTGAACGCATGCAAGACTGCAGCGTTTGCAGCAACGGTCCCAATAAAGTACCCCCAGCCACTCACAAAGCCCCAAAAACTTCCCAGCTGTTTTTGGCTGTACACATAAATTCCACCTGCTGTTGGATACGTACGTGCAAGATGGGCTAAAATAATAACTAACGGGAAGAGCATGAGCCCACACAATAACCAGGCAATCGGGGCGATAAGCCCCGTTGCGCTGGAAATTTTTTGTGCGTGTAAAAAAAATGCACTGCCTATCACAATATTTGCGTTAATTAAAATCGCTACCCAAACAGGTATTTTTGCAACTGGGTTCATGAGTTTTTACTTTTATTTATTTGTAACAGAACAAGACATTTGCATTTTGTACATGGCAAAGCCGACAACCATACCAATAAGCACGGGCGCTGCATTAATAACTCTTGCCATGTTGTCATTGCCCATGTTCATCCAGCCGAAATATAATAAAACAGCACAACTTGCAAGTGCAATAACAGCCATAAGCGTACGTGCATAATCTTTATTCTTACAATATGTGATGATTAACGCGATAACGGTCATTGCAAACGCTGTACAAACACCCAAACTTACTAACGCTACCATGACAAGTGTACTTGGAATAAGTGTTACGAGTGTAAACAAGAACAGCCCATACACAAGCACACTTACAGGGGGACGATTATTTGAGTTTGTTTTGCTTAACGCTGATGATCCAAATAAAAAGTTCTTTTTTGCCAGAGAAAAAATATTGCTAATGTTCATCGACGAAACGCCATAAAACGCATTAAAAACACTAAATATAATAAAGAATGTAACCATAATTTGCATAATATTGGTTACTGCAGGAGAGAACCCCAAAAATTGTGGGAAAGCTACGGGTCCAAGAGTTGCCAAATTTTCAACGCCCATAATGTACATTAAACCAAGATGAAAGAGCGTGTACATGATCATAGATATAAAAAAAGCAGTGACAATAACGCGTCCTGCTTGGCGTGCGCCACCCTCAATCATGTCACCCATACTGCAACAGGTTTCAAAACCAAAAAATCCAAAGATTACTATTGGCATTGTGTATCCAAGATTGCAAATATCACTTGCTGAAAATGTCACCTGAGGCCCCCAATAAAACGCGCATACAGCTATAACAAATAAGAGTGGGATTGTTTTGATAATCGCACTAGAACTTTGCAATTTTGCAATCATCTCGACACGAAGCAAATTTAATAACGAAAAGATTGTGATCAAAATGATATTTGCCAAGACGGGATATTCAGAAATTATGGTCAGACCTACTTGCTTAACTAAAAGATCTTTAAGAACTAAGCAGTAAACACCCGCGGTACCCGTATACCCAAGAACGTAGGCCCAGTTTGCGATAAACCCTGCAGACGGGCTTATTGCGGTTTTACAGTAGTTATAAAAGCCACCTTCGCCAGGAAATAGCTGTGCAGCTTGAGACAAGCTCCAAATAACAGGATATAACACAAGGCCAACCAGCGCCCAGCCAAGAAAGCTCAAACTTCCTGCAATAGCTGCCATTGGACCTGGGTTAAAATATATTCCCGCACCTACGATAATATTAATGCTCATTAGTACAGCAGACCAAAATGAAATTTTTACGGGCACGCTCTGGCTCATGATAGATCCTCTATTATTATAAAAATATTATAAAATATTATAAAACCAAACAATCAAACAACTAAACACAGTATCTTATTGGTCTTCTTGTAAATTTGTACACAAGAAGATTAAATTATAGCCCAGAAATATTTTTTCTGGCAATTTTCTCATATTTATTAAGAAAAGTTTGATGCAGAATGCTTGAAAAATCCGTTTTGTGTGGTAGCATTAAAATCGCTTTCTTGAAAATTGCTTTCTTGAAAAGCTAATCGTGTTTGGTAATTGTTTAACAATTTTTTAAGGGTAAAGTTATTATGAAGAAAACTGCTTTGTATTTTGCCAAAGGATCGGCACTCGTATTATCGCTTGCAGTTCTTTCTGGTTGCGAAATGTTCAAAAAGAAAGAAGCTGCAGAAACAACAAAGGTTGCAGGCGCTGATAAAGCCGCAGATTCTAAAGTTTTATGCAAAATTGATGAAAAGCCTGCTATCAAAGAATCAGACTTTATCAATAATCTTAATCAAATGTTGCAAGCAAACCCTTATTTCCGTGGTGCTGGCATCGACGCGCTTCCAATGACCATCAAACGTAAATTCTTTGATGAATTGGTAAAACAAGAATTGATCGTTGCTCACGAAACAAAAAATAACGTCAAAAACGATAAAGAATTTATCAAAGCACGTGAAGAAATGCTCAAGTTAGTTGAACGTTCACTCATGGTTCAGTTCTTTGAAAAGAAAATTTACGAAGGTATCAAAGTAAGCGACAATGATATTTCTAAGCATTTTAACGAAAACAAAGAACGTTATGCAAAAGATCCAGGTGGGGTTCTTGTTGTTGGTGCAAAATTCAATAATGATGCTCAAGCAACCGAATTCTTAACTCAAGCAAAAAATAATGTTGCTGGGTTTGAAAAACTTGCAAAAGCAAACAAACATTCTTCGTTTAAGGATTTTGGACGTGTTTCAAAGGGTCCGCAAAACCAACAACGTGGTTTACCTATGGACAGCGCGCCAGCTCCTGTAAAAGAAAGCGCATTTGCTATGCACAAACTTCCAGGCGTTGAAAAAGTTAAAGTTGGTCACGAAATTTGGGTTATCAGAGCTTCAGACAAACAAGAACCAAGTTATTTCCAACTTGATGAAATTAAACCTCAAGTAGAAGCTATGTTAAAAAACAATCTCTTCAGAGATGCTCTTGATAAACGCTTGAAAGACTTAAAAGGCGAATTCAAGATTTCTATTGACGAAGAATACTTCCAAGATAAAACACCTGCAGGTGCTGCAGAAGACAACGACGAACCAGCTGGAAACACAGCTGCTGCTGCGTAAGTTTTTACAAATTAAAAAAAGGGCGAGTGAAAAACTCGCCCTTTTTTTATGCTTGCGCTAAACTTCGTACGCGAGATGGGATTTAACAGAGTCCGTGGATTCGATACGATTGCTGTGCAATCACTCACCACAGACGGGATATTACGGTTAAATAATTAGAAAATTGCAGGATTATAGAAGGAGTACGTGAATGAACAAAAAAATAGTTTTGTGCACATTACTAGCAAGTAACATATGGATCATAGCACAGACAGAAGACACAAAAGCATCAGAAGAAAGTGTTACGAAAAGTACGGTCGAATCAACAAAAAAACGAGTAATCGAAGATCAAATTATTGTTCGGGTTAATGGAAAAAATATTCTTGCATCAGATCTTGAAACACCGCGCATTGCTAAAGCAGGCGGCAAATATACACTCAATGAAGCAATCATGGAAGAACTGTTTTATCAACGAGCAGCAGAACTTCATATGTTACCAACAGCAATTGACATAGAGCGCCAACTGGTTGCTTTCAAGATTCAAAACAACCTCACTGAAATGTCAGACGCTGAATTCGAGAAAGAACTTAAAGATAGCGGTTTTAGTACGTCCATGTACAAAAATCAACTTGGTCGACTCCTCACCGTTGAAAACGTTAAACGGGCCGAAGTAAGCGAAAAAAGTCTGATTACATCACAAGAAGTTGAAGCATATTATCAGGCACACAAAGACGATCCTCAGGCTTTCACAAAAGATCAATATCTTTTAAAAACGTGTTCTATTGAAAAATCAGAGGAGCCCGCGAATAAACAAGATCTACGTACCAATAAAAAAATCTCTTGGGATGACCTGGATTGGATTGAAAAAAAAGACCTAAAGCCTGAGCTTGCATTTGTTAAAGATATGAAAAAAGATGAAATTTCTGATCCTATTACAAAAGACGGAATGCTTGAATACGTTCTATTGGTTGATAAACAAGAACGCAGACCTAAAACGCTTGATGAACGGTATGGAGAGATAGAACAAAAACTCCAAGAAGAAAAACGTGAAGTGGTATGGAAAAAATTCGAAAAGACGATAAAAGAAAAAGCTATTATTGTGAAACTTGCGTAATTTAAGCATTTTAAAACGCTTATTGACAGAATAATATTCGTAAATATTCTCTTCAAAGTATGATTACGTCGTAAAAAACATAGAGGATTTTATGAAACAATCAATTTTGAAACTATTTGCAGCAGTATTATTCTGCTCAGTCACGCACGTCAAACCCGTTAGCGAAAACGTCGCAACGTACTGCCCAATAGCTGGTGGTGTTGTAGCTGGTGGTCTGGCAGGCGCTGGAACTTATTATTGTCTAACAAAAAAGACAAATATGAGCGAGGAGACAAACGCTCTTCTAGCTGTTCTTGCCGGCTGTGCTACTGGTGGCTTGACCTGGTGGATGCTTGACTCTTGGCTTTCAAAACTTACCCCTCGTGCACACTACAAAGCTGCAATGAAATTGGTTGCGTACGTCGAAGCCGATTCACTGGTAAGTCAAAAATTTTCAAATGAAGAGGAACTGGTTAGTCGTATCAATACACGTTTTGGGACAGGCGACCCACTTAAACAAGCTTGCGATAAAATCAGTTCTTTGGAAAAATTGAAAGAACTTGTTGGAAAAAACCCACTTGAACAAGCTTTCGATAAAATCAGTTCTTTGGATAGAACATTGACGAGAGCTCGCCGTTTATTAGCCCAAGCTTATCAAGAAGCTTCTGGAAAACCTGAATACACAACATTCTGCTCTGATTGCAAAAATCTTGAAGCCCGCATTGATCAATGTGCGAGAAGAGTTGCACCGCTCTTTTATTTTATTGACGCTCTGCGTCAATTTGTTGACTGCGAATACGATTCACTCATAAGTCGTAATTTTTCAAATGAAGAAGAGTTCTTTAGTCATATAAACGTACGCTTTGGAACAGATTGGCCACTTCGCCTAGCTCGCGAACAAAGTTTATCACTTGCTGCGTGCTTGATGAGCGCTCGAACTGGGGTTATCGCGGCGAAGCAAGAAGCTTTAAAATCTCCTGAAAACCCTGAAAACATAGAATTATGCCTGGCCAGCAAAAACCTTCAAGCCCGCATCGATAAACTTTCTCAAAGAATTGAGGCGCAGGTTAACGTTATTGTACATAATAAAGACTACCAGTTTCAAATTAAGCTTTATGAAAAACATAGAGAAGCTGAACGTGAACGGGCTCATCAAGCACAACTCCAGCAAAACGAACAAGCTCATCAAGCCAAGCTCAAGCGGGATGAGCAATGGCACGACTCTTCTGAACGAGCAAAAGACCGTAATTTAACGAGAAATCTACACAGGGACGAGAAATTTCACGAATTCAACAATAAAATTATCGACCAAGAATTCAAACAAGCTGTTCTTACCAATCATAATGGTCCTGTAACACTTACTATGTAATAAAAAAATGTGCTAAATGTAAACGTTTTAAAACGCTTATTGACAGAATAAAAATCATAATTATCATGTTCAAAGCTGGCTAAGTCGTAAAAAACACGCTCGAAACCATAAAAATCATAACCCCCTAGGAGCTTTATGAAACAATTAGTTATCAGATTATTTGCAACAGTACTGTTTTGCTCAGTCACTCAGGTCCAACCAGTAAGCGAAAACACCGCAAAATACGGCTCAATAGCTGGTGGCGTTGTCGTTGGTGGTCTGACAGGCGCTGGAACTTATTACTATCTGACAAGAGCTATGCAGCCTGGTATGAATGCAAATACCGCTATGCTTGTATCAGTACTTGCTGGTGGTGCTGCAGGTGGATTAACCTGGTGGATGCTTGATTCTTGGCTTTCAAGCCTTACCCCTCGTGGTAAATATAAGGCCGCAACAAAATTAGTTGGTTATGTCGAAGCTGATTCACTCGTAAATCGAGATTTTTCAAGCGAAGAAGAACTGGTTAGCCATGTAAACGCACGATTTGGAACAGCTTGGCCTCTTGCACTTGCTCGCGAACAAAGCATGTCACTAGCTGCAAGCTTGAACAGCGCTCGTGGTTTATTGGCTAGTGCTTACCAAGAAGCGTCAGGACAGCCTGAATATGTAACATTCTGCTCTGATTGCAAAAACCTTGAAGTTCGCATCGACCAACTTGCAAAAAGAATTGAACCTCGTGTTAACGTAATTGTTAACCACAAAGATTATCACTTTCAAGTTAAGCTTCATGAAAAACATCTAGAAGCTGAACGTCAAAGAGCTCATCAAGCGCAACTTAATCAAGCTAATCTCTCGCACGATTCTTCTGAGCGTGACAAAGATCGCGATTTCACTGGAAATCAAAAGAGAACAGATAGATTGTTTGAATTAAACAATAAAATTGACGACCGTAACTTCAAACGAGGCATTCTTAACAACCATGTTGGTCCAATAACACTTACGATCTAAGTTTTTTAGATAATTAGATAAAACAAATACGTGAATAAAAAAGGGTCTTGTGATGAATAAGACCCTTTTTTATTCAAGATAAAAGTTTGGGACAAACGGAATTTAGGATAAATACGAAAGAAAATATGAATAAAATTATCAAAAAATTATTACTTGCTGTGCTCATTGTTACTCAAACATCCCCTGCCCAACCAGTTACTCTTGCACGTAGTACTGTAATTGGTGGCGCCGTTGTTGGTGGTGTTGCATCAGGTGCTGTTGGTTATGGGATTTTTACTGTTCTTGAAAAACTGTATGATAAATCTCGCAAGGGGATCGCTCTTTCAGCCCAAGATCGCGCATTAGGCAAACAAGTACTTAAAGAAATTGGCGAAGAGCTTGCACAGGAAGATAATCAAGAAGATACTTCGAGCAAAGCTGGTCGTAGCATGAAACGAACAGTATTAATGTCCATTTTTGTTCTTACTACAGCAATTCTTGGCGGCGGATTAACGTTTCAATTTTTAGATGGATACACAAACGTTGGCCGCTTAAAATACGCTGAAGAAGTTATGGGTAAAATCGATAGAGACGAGCTTCTTGCTTTAATTGCTGGTAACGAAGATTGGCATGAGGACGATGAAGTTTTAAATCAAATTTATATAAAATTTGGCGCAAAAGCTCCCATGACCCAACTAAAAAAATATGTTGATGCGCAACTTGAGCAAGTTGCAAAAGCTGGAAATGGGCTCAAAAAAATTCACGCTGATAAATCCCGTGATCTTGATGATAATACCGGCATCGATGAGCTCGATGAAAAAACTCAAGAAAAGTTAACAGTATTACGCGGAGCATCTGATTTTCTTGCAAAGTCCCCAAATATCATGCGTGAAGCTTTTGCTCGACAAGAAGCATCAGACAATACAAGACGTACAATATCTAACGTACGAAAAATTGGATCTGTTGCTCGAGGTGCTGTTCGTTTAGGACGGACTGTTCTTGCTTAAGATTCGCGTAATTTGATATTACACACATAATTTTTCTCAAGAAGCTCGCTATTGAAAAGTAGCGAGCTTCTTGTCTTCTTGGCACGCTCTGTTATCTTTAGACTTACCTGTGCTCCCACAGTTTATTTAAAGAGTAAAAAAGAAGAATCCATGAAAAGAGTAGTAACGGTCATCGGCACGCGCCCAGAAGCGATCAAACTTATTCCGCTTCACCTTGCTTTAAAAAAAGCAGGCTTTGATGCCATCCTCTGCGCAACATTCCAGCATTCTGAACTTCTTGACCAGGTATTCAATCTATTTCAAATAAAACCTGATATCCAGCTCAATGTCATGAAGCAAAATCAAGATCTGTTTTATTTAACCCAGATTATTCTTGAAAAAATCAAACCAGTATACGAAAAAATTAACCCTGATCTTGTTCTTGTTCAAGGGGATACAACGACAGCATTTTGTGCAGCACTGGGCGCTTTTTATGCAAAAATTCCTATTGGGCACGTCGAAGCAGGACTACGTTCAGGCAATATTTCTGCACCGTTCCCCGAAGAAGCAAATAGACGGTTTATTTCAACAATTGCTACGTATCACTTTGCACCGACAGAACTGAACGTCGCCAATCTTATTATTGAGGGAGCCGCCCGAAATACGGTATTTTGCACGGGAAATACCGTCGTTGATGCACTGATATGGATTAAAGACCAAATTATATTAGAGAAACTTTTGATCGATCAAACGATGATTGATCTTGTTCATCGATGCAAAAAACAGCACCAAAAAATTGTCTTGTTAACTGCTCATCGCCGAGAATCGTTTGATGGGGGACTTGCTCGGATTTTCAAAAGCATTAAATTATTTGCGCAAGCTCATCGCGATATATTTATTATTTATCCATATCATCCAAACCCAAATGTTATGCACGCAATTAAAGAATCGGGTTTGTACAATTTAGAAAATATGCACCTATGCCCACCCATTGCATATAAAGAACTGATCTATCTCTTAATGTCAGCCCACTTGGTAATCACCGATTCTGGAGGAATTCAAGAAGAAGCTATCAGCTTAGGAAAAAAGGTGATAGTTTTACGAGATGTCACCGAACGAACGGAAGGCATTTTGGTTGGTATGGCAAAACTTGTTGGAAGTAATCAAGTACTGTTATTAGAAGCATTACAAGAATTTTATCAAGAAGTTTATAATGCACAAACTACAGAAATACCCAACAATGTATTTGGTGATGGAATAGCAGTCCAAAGAATTGTTTCGATACTTCAGGAAAAAACACAAGAACAAGCAAGTACAAAAAATGTATTTAAAAAAATGTTACCTTTAAAGGAGGGAAACATCCTATGAAGCGAATTTCAGTAGTTGGCCTTGGGTATATTGGCCTTCCAACCTCAATTCTGGCTGCACAAGCAGGATATGACGTTTATGGGTTTGACGTCGATAAAGAAAAAATCAAAAAAATCAATGCAGGGCATCCAACAATTCTGGAACCTGAAATTACAGAACGCCTCTGGAAAACACTCAAAAGTGAAAATTTCAAAGCCTACAGCGATTTACAATATGCTGATTGCTTTGTCATCACCGTTCCAACCCCTTTCAAAGAAAATAAAACAGCTGACTTAAGTTATGTTTTTCTTGCGGGTGAATCTATTGCAAAACGATTACGTCCCGGCAATTTGATCATTCTTGAATCAACCGTTCCAGTAGGAACCACTGAAAAATTTTCACATCATCTTGAAGAACTTTCTGGTCTTAAAATGGGTATCGATTTTTTTGTCGCTCACTGTCCAGAACGTGTCCTACCAAGCCGTATGTTCAAAGAACTCGTTGAAAATGATCGCGTTATCGGCGGTATATGTCAGCGCTCATGCGAACTTGCATCCCAATTTTATTCAAAATTCGTTAAGGGGTTCTTGCATATTACCGACGACAAAACTGCTGAGATGGTAAAATTGGTTGAAAATAGCTCGCGCGATGTACAAATTGCGTTTGCTAATCAAATTGCAGAAATGTGCTACAGCGCAGGACTTGATCCATTTCAAGTGATTGAACTTGCCAACCGCCATCCCCGTGTCAAAATTTTAAATCCGTCATGTGGCGTTGGTGGTCACTGCATCGCAGTTGACCCTTGGTTCTTAATTGAAAGCTTTCCTGAGCACTCATTACTTCTCAAAACTGCACGCACTATCAACGACGCAAAACCCCTTCACGTTCTTAATAAAGTTTTAGACAAGGTCGACGAACTTAAAATCCAGGGTATCGACAAACCACGGGTTTTGGGACTGGGGATCACGTTTAAACCCGATGTCGATGATATTCGAGAATCACCTGCGCTTAAAATAGCCCAAGAACTCAAAGACTATGATAATCAGTTCGATTTTAAAATTTATGATCACAATGTCAGTAAAGATGTTCTTGCAACCGCTTGTATACCAGCGGTTCCTGATCTATTAAAGGGCATCGCCTGGGCTGATATTATTGTCATCATGGTAAAACACAAAGAGTTCAGTCTTATCCGCGAAGAAGCGTTTGATGGTAAAGTTATTGTTGATACATGTGGGCTGTTTTATGATATGCATCTCAAACAATCAAAGGCTTTTCTTGAAGGTGCTACAAAAACATTTTACGAAGCCGGCAATCAGGTTTTTTAAGATTATATAATGTAACCTGAGTTCGACAATATTGCAGGAAAATTTTGAGTAAAAAAAATTTATGAAGCAAGTTTTTTTAAAAAAAGGGTCAGCTGTTGTTCAAGAAATACCAGGACCCCTTCTTTCGCCCAATACTATTTTAGTACAAGTGCATTACTCTTTTATTAGTAGTGGGACTGAATTTGCAACACTTGCTGCATCAGGAACTTCTTTATTGCAAAAAGTAACTTCTAATACCAAAAAAAGTTTTGATAAAGTTCTTGGGGCAATCAAAGATAATGGACTTTCCGGAACGTATGCTTTAATTCAAGAAAAAATGCACCAATATATGCCCATTGGTTATTCGTGTACGGGACAAGTTATCGCTACAGGTGCAAATATTACTAACTTTCGTGTTGGTGATTATGTTGCATGCGCAGGAGCACAATTTGCCAATCATGCAAATCTTGTCAGCGTCCCTCAAAATCTTGCTATTAAACTTAGTGATAAAAAATATTTAAAAGAAGCGAGTTTGACGACTATTGGAGCAATAGCTCTACAGGGGGGTTCGCCGAGCAAACCTACAACTGGGCGAGTCTGTGTGTATTATTGGACTTGGCTTGATAGGCCAACTCACGGTACAATTGGCAAAACTTTCAGGAAGCACGATTTTTGGCGTCGATCTTGTACAATCGCGCTTGGATCTTGCTCGTGAATTTGGTGCTCGTTACACCTATAATCCCATGCAAGAAAATCTAAATAAAGAAATCGACTTCGCAACGGGTCATAAGGGCGTCGATACAACGATTATCACAGCAGCGTCAGCATCAGGAGAAATTCTCCAACAAGCCATGAATATCACGCGCCGCAAGGGCAAAGTAATTCTCGTCGGCGATGTAAAACTTGATTTCGACCGTGATGCTTTTTACACAAAAGAGATAGATTTATTAATCTCGTGTTCATATGGTCCAGGTAGGTACGATCCCGTATATGAGCTTGAAGGCACCGATTACCCATATGCCTATGTCCGATGGACAGAAAATCGCAATATGGAGCTTTTTGCCACGCTTGTGCAAGAAAATAAGATCACGATCGATCGACTTATCGATCATGAATTTTTAATTGCCGACGCTGAAAAAGCATACGAATGTCTACAAAGTAAACAAAGCCTGGGCATTGTTCTGGCATACGAACAAAAGTCTATAAATTTTACTCAGACAAGCAATCAAGTAACACAACATACAAACTACACGCCGTATAAAAGCCCCAAAAATAATAAAATAAATATAGCGTGTATTGGTGTTGGTGGATTTGCAAAAACAACGCTTTTGCCCATACTTTCAAAAATAAAAAACAGTAAGCTCGTAGCTCTTGTCGACCCAAATACAGCAACGGGCTTAACACTCTCTGAAGTCTACAAAACAACGTATCATAACGATTATCGAACAATCTGTGACAATCAAGATATACATGCTGTCGTTATCGCAACGCCACATTATCTTCACACAGAGCAAGCACTTGCATGTTTAAATTCTGGTAAAGCAGTGTTTGTCGAAAAACCTGCCGCGGTTACGTTTGAACAATTAGAACAGTTAAAAACTTTTTTTGAAACTAATACACAAAGTCTTTACTGTGCTGATTTTAATAGATCAAGTGCTCCACTAATCACAAAAATCAAATCAGTCGTACAAAAACGTAATAATCCCATGATGATTAATTATCGTATGAACGCAGGTTTTTTATCATTAGATCATTGGACCCAGTCAGCTCAAAATCGTGGGCGTATTATTGGCGAAGCGTGTCATATTTTTGAGTTATTCTGTTTTCTGACTGACGCACAGCCATTATCTCTGTCTGTCTCTGCGCTTAATCCGACACACAAAAGCCTTACACCTACAGATAATATTTCTGTCCAGCTGTCTATGTCTGATGGTTCAAGCTGTACGCTATTATACACAGC
>Ga0207075_1019_pt1 | contig 45799 bp, 53 predicted proteins | sample Alteio_BWMinHeat_64_FD_153587 | JGI IMG/M metagenome (GOLD analysis project Ga0207075, IMG submission 153587) | Enriched cells from forest soil in Barre Woods Harvard Forest LTER site, Petersham, Massachusetts, United States -... | ecosystem: Environmental > Terrestrial > Soil > Temperate forest >... | reverse complement strand
TAACGCAAATTCGATTCCGATAGAGGAAAGACTGAATGATTTTTAATATTTCAATCAAAATAATTTTTTCTATATGTCCAAGAATATTGAAACTAAAAGATATTTTACATGCGTCTTAAAGATGCTGAAAGCATAAGAATTGTTCGTCACCTCAAGAAATTAGTTGGTATCTAAAATGAAAATTAAGACATCATTAAGAAATGCAACAGCCAAAGATATTGATGCCATTACCAATGTATATTTACGCTCACGCAAAGAGCTGGTTGCTTTTGCCCCATTAAAACATACAGATGAAAGCGTTCTCCAGTGGATTGGTAATGTTCTCCTTACAAAAGAGCAAGTAATTGTTGCACAAGAAAGGGGAATTATTATTGGCATGATGTCATTGACAAAAAACAACGGGATAGGATGGATCACACAACTTTACATTCATCCTGAAGCGGTTGGTCATGGCATTGGAACATTAATGATTAAAAAGGCAAAAGCGATTTTAGGTTCTCCAATTCATCTCTATACATTCCAGGAAAATATCAGAGCTAGCCGATTTTATGAACGACATGGGTTTCACGCAATAAATTTTGATGATGGTTCCGGTAATGAAGAGAATTGTCCCGCGGTATTATACGAATGGATAGCCTAATCTCCACAATTAATATAAAATTATTAAAAAAGGATAATACTATGTTAAAAATCGCCATTATTGGTGCAGGGCTCAATGGCTTAGCACTTGCTATCAGTTTACGACAATTAGGATTTGCGCCAGAAGAAATTGCTATTTATGAAAGAGGAGAAACAGCTAGAGCTGAAGGGGCAGGTATTATATTTTGGGCAGAAGCGGTTTCATTGTTAAAGAGAATTGGCGTTGATTTAACTGATGTGGGAGTAACGTTACCTAAGCTGAAAACTACATTTTTAAGTGATTCAGGGGAACCCAAAAATTTTGATATTGAAAAACCGCCAGGTCAAGAAGCTTATGGTTTTTTAAGAGAAAATATATATAAGAAACTGTTGGAAAAAGTACATGCCTGTGGTCTTATTATACAAACCGATTTTGATTGTGAAAATGTAGTGCAAGCAGATGGTCAATGTACGGTTTACTTTAAGAATAAACCGCCACTTCTTGCGGATGTTGTGATAGGCTGTGATGGAATAAATTCCGCAGTACGTAGGGTTATTTTTCCAGGGTTTGAATCAATTCCACTTCATATCAGAGCATATAGAGGCACCTATCAGGGCACAGCGGAAGAGGTGGCAAGGTTTGAACTTCCTAATGATGCTTGTCAGGTGTATGCAGGACGAGATTTTCGCATCTTTCTTTACCCAAATGCGGTAGATAGTGATGCAGGCCTTTTGAGCTATTATTGGTTTGCTGCGCATCGTATAGATCCTACAGAGCTACATCATGAGGGTGACTCAAGTGAGATGACCGCAGAGAAAATTCAAGCATTACTCTTAAGAATGCCACATTGTCCAGAGCAAGTTGCGCGTTGGATTGCACAGACACCCCATGAGAAGATCATTCCTAGTTCCACTTTGCGACAATTGCCCTTTGGAGATTGCAGTGTCAATCGGGTAGCATTACTTGGCGATGCCGTGCATGCGATGGCGCCCACTGCGGGATTAGGATTTTTATTAGGGGTCATCAATTCCTTACATTTAGCAGCCAGTTTGCGTTTGCGGTCTGATAATATTCCTACCGCGCTTGAAGCGTATTGTTCCAACATAGCGTTACATTCTAGACGTTGTCTGGAGTATACGGCAGAGCTTAATGATTTATTTTATACGCAGAATCCAATGGTGACGGCAATGAATGCAGCAAAAACCTATGGAGAATTATTTCAATTAACAACTAGAGCTGCTGGACAGAGTTTGATGGTTTATAATGAAGCGATAAGCGCGCGAGATATTGCAGCTACTTGTCTGCAAAAAAATATTCGCGGTTATCTTGTAAGAAAAGGTGGTCAAGAAGAAAATCCTTTAGAGAGTGAAACTGTGACGACAAGGTGTAAAGTTTAACGGGAATGCGGTGAAAATTTTATGCAACGTTGTGCTTGGGTGAATCTCAACAATCCATTACTGGTAGCGTATCATGATGAAGAATGGGGACGACCTGTGCATGATGATGTTAAGCATTTTGAAATGCTGACTTTAGAAGGCGCACAAGCAGGATTGAGTTGGGAAACCATTCTTAATAAACGCGCGCATTACCGAAAATTATTTGCACGCTTTGATCCACTGAAAGTATCCAGGTTTTCTCCAGAAAAAGTTGAAAAATTATTGACCGATCCTGGTATTGTTCGAAATCGCTTAAAAGTTGAATCTGCGATTAGTAATGCGAAAGCTTTTTTGAAAATACAAAAAGAATTCGGAACTTTTGATGATTATATTTGGGGTTTTGTTAACCACAAACCTATTCGTTCTCCTTTAAGCGATATGATTTCCAAAGATCTGAAAAAAAGAGGTTTTCGATTTGTCGGTAGCACTATTATTTATGCTTACATGCAAGCGATAGGGATGGTGAACTCGCATAGTCCTGATTGTGATTTTTCAAATGCCAATCCATCTTGGCATGTTTATATCTTGCGCTGTGCGGATAACTCTTTATATACTGGCATTACAACGGATGTGCAAAGACGATTACTGGATCATCAAGATGCTAAAAAGGGTGCTAAATATTTGCGTAAAAGGGGTCCCTTTCAGGTAGTATTTCAACAGCTGATAGGGAATAAATCACAAGCCTTAAAAATTGAACGTTGGATTAAGTCCTTAAGTAAAGGACAGAAGGAAACGTTGGTTAAAAAAGGCGTTATCGATGTGGATTTAACCCTAGATTAATTAAGTGATATGACAAAAAACTTCCCACTAGTAGGGAAATTTGTTACGATAACACTGATGCGGCATTCCCCATCTAAAATTGCTTGGTGAAGCCAAAAATTTAGCCGCATGACACACTTTTTGAAAGAATTGCCCGCACCCTTAATATTAACCGATATGGAAGCCAAAGAACGTGCATGGTAGCTAATGCAACTTTTAGTTTCAGAGGATACTTTATGCCTAATCTTCAGCTTCAAGCAGCGTTGAACAGACTTTTGCGAAATAAAACAAAGCCATGTGAAACAGAATTTTTTAAGCCCGTCGATCCAAATTATTTGTCAAATAGAATTGAGGAACTTTTAAGAAATTATGCGTTTATTGAAAAATTAGATAGGCTGGCTATTAATGACGCCGCAATTGAAATGGGGTATCCGGAGTGGCATGGTTGTCGTGGACCAGATGGTGAATATCAATTGATTCTTGCGGTGAATGATATTTTTACAGAACGTGCTGTTGGGAGTGGTAAGTCTAAAATAGCTTTTGGTGCGCTTCGTCTGGACGGAGAAACGGGAGTTGAAGATTACGTTAATTTGCTAGTCGACATTAGTGGTAAAAACCTGGAAAAACGAACAAGAAAGGCAGAAAAACTTAAAGGTGAAATTCTGCTTCCTTGGGAGTTACAGGGAACCTTAAACCGGGAAAGGTTCAAAGAAACTCCAGGATTTTTGTTGTGTGTTTTAGGGCATAAAAGAACGTATGATGGGAAATATTCCCAGCATGTTTTTGCGCCGCGCGGAAAAACGTTAAGAAATTTCCGTGCTGAATGTAACCCCGGAGAATTTGAATTAATTGCAGTACAATTATGTGAAACATTGGCGTATCTCCATGATGAAAAAAAGATTTATCATGAAGATATTAAGCCCGATAATATTGTCATCATTAGAAAAAATGGAATAAAAGCCTATTTTATAGATTGGGGACTTTGCAGCTGTTTTAATGACTATGGAATTGCTACATTAGGTTATGAAACACCGGAACTTCGTGTGGCGCATGATCCAGAAAGTCGTCCTCTTATTCCATATTGGAAATATCGTGGTGAATATACTAAAGCATTGGTAGGTGTTGATACGTTGGCCAAATATTATTTAAATCAGATGCTTGAATCTCAAAAAAGACAATTATATCAGCGCTGTGAAGACTTTCTTCATCCAAGTTTTGCCAATGATGTCTATGCTTTAGGCATTACTTTCTGGGAGATGACAGAAGGTCGAGGTCACATTCCAACCATGGCGCTTACGACACAGCCTTGGATAGGGATGATGGCATGTTTTAGGGAAGGCCGTTGGACTGCTCGAGAAGCTTTGGAGCATTGGCGTTCGAAGTTGGATGAGAGAGCGGCTGCCCTAGCATCGCAAAGGATACTTGAATTTAGATCAAGAGGAAGATTACCTATGCCAGCACCGCAGGCGGGGTTGCGAAGGAAAGGGTGTGTTATCCTTTAGTGTCCCATTACGATGTTATTTATCTGATTACCTTAAGTCTCACGCCAAAAACGCGGTATGAATATTCGGTCATGTTTATCAAGGTAATTATTTTCTTTTTCAATTTTTTATGATAAAAAGCAGCTTCTTTTCAGCAGTATTGAGAAGAAGGGTATGAATATTTAAGATTGAGAAGGAAAATTTAAATGTCAAATGCAGGACCCATCGCCAGCACAGTAACTCAAACAGTTTCAAAAACCATAGCTCCCATTGTCAAAGAAATAATAGGTGCGGCTGGTGAAATCGTAGGAGAAGTCGCCAAAGATGTAGCCATTGAAGAAGGCTTAGGAGCAGTAGCCCCCGGCATAGATGAGGTTGCAAATAACGTAACTGACAGCACGCTTACTATTCTATACAATGCATTGCCTTCTATACAAGATACAGAAGCTATGCTGAGACATGCTGCAGAAGTAACTGCCGAATTCGTTGGCGAGCATGCACTGCCTATTATAGCAACAACCGCAACAATTGGGTTTACGACACTTTATCTTTACAATCGCTCACAGAAAAAGCAACAAGCAGCGAGAAAGGCTGCAGAGCTAGCAGCAGCTCCACCAGCAGCAGATGAAGCAGCAACTCTAGCAGCAGCTCCACCAGCAGCTCCACCAGCAGCAGATGAAGCAGCAACTCTAGCAGCAGATCCAGATGGTGAAGCCAGAAAATCTAGAAGACTTGAACTATAATCTTACAAAATGCACCGGTAACATAAGTTATCGGTGCGCTTATTACTCATCGACCAGACTTAAAAGAGCTTCTCTATCTTCCCCAAATATACCTGCAACTGCGTAAAGCGGATATGAATGAATATGATCAAATTCAGAATAGTTATGAGTTGAAAAACGAATGCCATAAGGTGATTGAGGATGCGTTTGTAAAAATAATCTTAAACTCTTTAAAGTACTTCCATATCCACTTTTAGTTTCAATGGGTATAATAAACTGATCTTGTTGCATTAAGTAATCAACCTCAGCTGTGCTGCTAGGAGCATCGCGTTGCCAATAATAAAGTTGTGGTGTAATGTGTGGATTACTATAAGCAAGTAACTCTTGCCCAATCATTGCTTCTGTCAGCGCACCTTTGTTAATGAATTCCTGATGGGGTTCAAGTACCCATTCTTTATTGTTTACACCTAAAATTACTTGCGTTAAAGCTACATCTAAAAATATAATCTTAAATTTATCAGAAGATGCTTGTGCCCCTAAAGGAATGCCCTGACCTAGACTATTTGAAATCTTATGTACAAGATTAGCTTTGATTAATAAATCCAAGCAAGGTTCAAGTTCGCGCTTTCGATATTCCTTAGAAAAATTGGTATATTTAATTGATTTTCCAAGATTTAAAGGGATTTGTTCTATGAGAAGGTTAAGATATTTATACTGAGATTGTTTGCTATATTTTTGAAAATCCTGCCGATAGGTATCTATTAAAGAATATTGAATATTTGTACAATCAGACATATTTTGAGTTTCAATCCAACGTTTTACGACTTCTGGCATTCCACCAATTGCCATATAAACACCTAAAAATTCAATTAGTTTATCATGTACAGGCTCCAAAATTGGTTCATGTGATTTATGATTTAATATTTCTTGGATTAAAAGATTTTGCTTTATTGCTTTAAGAAACTCCATAAAAGACATAGGATGCATATAGAAAAATGAGATCCTTCCAACAGGAACGCTAATGCTTTCTAAGGAAAAATCTAACAAAGAACCCGCGGCGATAACATGTAGGCTCGGAAGCTTTTCATAAAAATATCGCAATGCAGTAATGGCAAGCGGAGCCTCCTGGATCTCATCTAAAAAAAGAAGAGTTTTATTAGGAGTAATGCTCTTCCCTACTAATAGCGAAAGTGATTTTATAATTCTTTCGGGTTGTAAATCTTGTTCAAAAATTTCTTTTGCTCGTGGAAGTAATTCAAAATTTATTTCCACAAAATCTGAAAAATGTCGGCTTAATGCTCTAATAGCATGCGTTTTTCCCACTTGTCGTGCGCCACGAAGTAGTAGAGGCTTTCGATAAGGATCTTTTATCCAGTGCTTAAGATGGTAATCAATTAATCTATACATCTAACACCTAGAAAATGGTTGTAATTCAAGGATAGTATATACATTTATGGTTGTAATTCAAGGATAGTTTATGAGTTTTTGGTTGTAATTCAAGGATAAAATGTGGTGAAATGTTACAACTATTTGATTAATATAGAAAATATTGAGTGATAATGCACGCGTTCGTTATTTAACTCTTATGCCAGTTTATCCCATCTTTTTACAAGTAGCGTGGACAACGGTTTTTTCGTCTAAGTAAGTCCAGGTTGCATCAAGTGTATCTTTATTTTTGGAATGAAAAACGATAATTCCGGTTTCTTTAGGATCTGCTGGATTAATAGCTGCTACTGATAAGCTGTTATTGGCTTTATCAACTATTCCAGTGCCATGATAAACATCTCCTTCCGTTGTGCGACTATCCAAAGAATAAGTCTCTCCGGTTTTTTTTAGGATTTGGGTCAAGGTAAAGGGTTTTTGCGTGCGCGCATCATTGCCAGTACACTCATATTTTCCCTCAAAAGCGATAGCCAAGGGGCTCAAACTTAATAATAATGGCAAAATAAATAATTTTTTCATATTAATTCCTTTTTGCGAGCTTAATAACAAAGTTTTTTAATGGAAAAACCACATGAACCAGTATAATCAACGACTTGATTTGTTACAAACACTGAAAAGTGGGAAATAGCTTTTATGTTACCTTTCTTTCGAGAAAACACGATGCAATTTTTACCCTATATATGTTTATGGCTAACCTTATTGGTAACACTCATAACGCAATCCAGAGTATTTTTAGGATTGGGTCTGATAATTTCTTTTATTGCTGGCATGTTGATTGGCACCATGACGTGGATTGGGTTATTAGCGCTATTATTAACGGGTATGCTTGCGCTCTTATATTTTCACAAAATATTTAGAAAAATAACGTTTATTGGGATGTTGATTGGGACATTTTTGTTATATTTTCGTGCACTGCCGGGATTTCATAATTTGCTGGTTATCTCTGCACAGCACACTTCAAAACTCGCAACTGCGTTTACGATGCATTTGAATTTTGACAAAGTATCGATGGGGTATATTTTGCTTTTTGCCAGTCAAATCCCATTAAGTTTCCGTTATTTTTTTAACCGTCAAATATTATTAAAAACATTTCCCATTATAGTAATGTGCATGTCACTATTAATGGGGGCTGGGTTATTAACGGGTTATGTAGCGTTTGACTTTAAAATACCTTCTTTTACGTTAATATGGGTGTTAAATAATTTATTCTTTGTTTGTGTTGCAGAGGAAGTTTTATTCCGTGGGATTTTGCAACAAACTTTTATGCATGTCGCAGATAAATATAAAATACATTTTATTTGGCCTTTGATGCTTGCTTCTGTAATTTTTGGGTTGGCACATTTTAAAGCAGGGGTGATTTTTATCGGTCTTGCCTCTGTTGCGGGGATGTTTTATGGTTATGCTTATTATAAAACGCAACGATTGGAAGCTTCTATTCTTACACATTTTATGGTAAATTTTATACACTTTCTATTTTTTACCTATCCAGCACGTATAATTTAATTGTTGTGGAAGGACTTTACATGCCTCACAGTACCTCATTTACATTGATTCGTCACGGTCATGCTGCCGCTGGGTTGGAAGATAAAACTCGTCCGCTAAATGCGCAAGGGGTACAAGAAGCAAAAAATTGTGGAGTCATATTAAGTAAAGCACCACCCTTTGATTTAATTATTACCTCATCGGCAACCAGAGCCAAAGAAACGGCAAGTGAAATCCTCACGCAGTTTAATTATAAGCCCCGTATTATTGAAATAGATGAAATTTTTTTACCATATGCACCTGCTGCTTTTCATGCTATAGATGAAGCCGTGAAGACGTATCATCCCAAAAATGTTTTGATTGTTGGCCATATGAATATTATAAACTCTATTGGGTTGCTAATCGCGCCGACTGCAACGGAACTCTTAAATGTTAATTTTAATTGCTGTGAAGGATTTGAAATTACAGCGACGGGTGTCATACGATATATAAAAGCAGATAAAAGGACGTAAATATGATTAAATTAGAAAAAAGTATAATTTTCTTGGTGGCATGCTTAACCCTGTTAATGGCAGAAGTTGCAAACGCATGTACCCGATTTACTTATACGGGCCCAGACAATACCGTTGTCACCGGGCGTTCGATGGATTGGGTCGAAGACATAAAAACAGAGTTATGGGTATTTCCTGCAGGGATAACTAGAACGGGTAGCGCTGGTGCCAATAGTGTCAAATGGACTTCTAAATATGGAAGTGTTATTGCGAGTGGTTATAATCTAGGGATGACGGATGGTATTAATGTTAAAGGGCTAGGCGTCAATTTGTTGTATTTAGCCACGTCAGATTATGGTAAACCTCGGGCTGAAAGAAAAGATCTCTCCGTGTTTATTTGGTTGCAATATGTTTTAGATAATTATGCAAGTGTTGCTGAAGCGGTTAAAGATTTAAGTCAAGATCAGTTCAATATGATTGCACCGACCTTACCCAATGGTGCAAGTCCCTCCGTACATTTAGCGTTAGCCGACCCAAGTGGCGATAATGCTATATTAGAATATGTGGCAGGAAAGTTAGTAATTCATCATGACAAAAAATTTAAAGTAATGACCAATGAACCGACTTATGACAAACAACTGGTATTGAATGATTATTGGGAAAATTTAAAAGGTGTATTCCTTCCAGGAACGGATGATCCAGCAGATAGATTTGTCAGAACGAGTTACTATTTGAATGCGGCACCCCAAACCTCTGATGAACAGATTTCTGTTGCAGCAGTTTTTTCGATTATCAGAAATATATCTGTCCCTTTCTCTGCTAAGACATCCGATAGACCCAATGTAGCTTCAACGTTATGGCGAAGTGTGGCAGATTTAAAGCATAATGTTTATTATTTCGAAAGCTCGGATAGGCCCAATGTATTTTGGGTTGAATTAAGTAAATTGGATTTAAAAGCCAAAGCTCCCATTAAGAAATTACCCTTGGTCAACAATGAAGTATATGCAGGCGAAGTTAGTAAGCACTTTGTCCAAAGCAAGCCTTTTTGAGGTTTTATGAAAAAAATAGCTGTCGTAATGCTTCTGTTGGTTAGTTCATCACTATTGGCGCTTTCAAGCCATGAAGCAGATGCAAAATTTCGAGAGAAAGTGGTGGGTCAAGAACAAGTGGCTATAGAGCAAAAAATGATTGCTGCTAAAAACGGGGTATTCATTTTATTTACGCCCGCGCAGGGTACCCCACAAATGATATCTGAATCTGGAGATATTCCTGCAGGATTAATTCCCACAGCAAGAATGCAAAGTTATGAGACTTCTGTAAAACCTCGGGTTAAAACCACGCATGCAATGCCAGCCGCTAATATCCATTGTATTTTTATCAGATCACATAAAAATCGCGCACAGGCGGATAATGCTTTGAAATATGTGGATGATACGTATTACCAGCAGTTATTAGCAAAATATCCCACACAAATAACAGAGAAAATTATCTCACCGGAAGTTTATGCGGCGTATATTAAAAAAGGTATGCCTGCTGCTTTTTATTATTATAGAGATAATCAAAAACCCGTTTTTTCAGCGGTATTTGCTAAGCAGATTAATGACAAAGTGGGCAATACTTTACCATCTCCTGGGATCTATCATAACCGTCACCAAGATTTAAAGATAGTCAACCAAATGTTAAAAAGTATAGGTATAGAGGCACTTGAATAAAAGCATATATTATTCTACGGTAATAATAGAATATTAAACATGGAGAATGCTATGAAAAGGAATGTAAAGCAATTTTCGCTCGTTGCATTAATGCTAGGCGCAATTCCTTTGGGTGCTTACGCAGAACCACCCATGCCACCTGCGCCACCTATGGGCTTACAAATGTATGTACCAAACTTAGATGGTGGGTACGAATTTAATGCTAGCATTCTTTTTCTAAAACCCACTAACCGTTATTTTGATTATGCAGTCTTAACGCATCCGCTGCCTGCATTGGGGCCTACCTGGAATGTTCAAACGGTTGATCCTACTGAGAATCCAGGATTTAATGTGGGCGTGCGTTATATTGCGCCTGGTACAGGTAGAGACGTGCAACTCAATTGGACACATGAACATACCAGTGATTCCGCGGGTGCGACCGCAGGTCCCGGCGCCTTTATTGGAACCTTTTTTAATACAGGGCCTCTTGCAGTCGATACCTCTATCGCGAATGCAACGGGAACAACGCATTATGATGTGGTTAACTTTGATGCCGGTCAATTCGTACAATTTGGCAATCATCTACAAACACGACTTTTTGCGGGACTAACAGGGTTAGCATTAAAAGAAGAATTAGTGGCGACCTTGAGTGGTATTGTTGTGAATACAACCGCTTATTATACGCTTACCACTAATAATATTTCTCGCTACACGGGTATGGGAACGCGCTTTGGTTCTCGTGTAAGTTACGACGTTTATCCTTGCATTTCTATCATAGGTCAGATGGCGGGTTCCGTATTAGTTGGAACTGAAAAATCTAATGCTACCTATACGACTATCTCTCCTGTAGTTGCAGCCGGTGGTTTACCGCATGATAACCAATTTGTGCAAGCAGATAAATCAACCCAAGTAGTGCCTGCCTTAGATGCAAAATTGGGCTTAAGTTACTCCTATATGTTTAGAAACCAATCCCGCTTTACTTTTGAAATTGGTTACCAAGCAGAAACCTATATTAATGCAATTACCATTTACCAAGATACGTGTGACGTAGCAGGTACTCCTTTAGGATCGGGTGTTTTCGTTTTGACCATGGGCAGAACGGTCAGTGATTTTACCAATCATGGTCCTTATTTGAACTTTAGCTATAAAATCTAAGCAGTTTTTCTAATACGGATGGGTGATGTTTATGCATCATCCATCGGCCTTCCGCTAAAATTAAGTTAACTTTCTTATTAAATAATCCTCAAAAAATTGGAAAGAGAGCTATCTTTCAATTTTTTTCAATGGTAAAATATGCACTGTTAGTTATATGAATTATAATGGTGAACATGATGAAAACAAATGAAACGATCTTTTATGTTGTCGGTCAAGTGCAATTGAAGGTTCTGGATGATACTGGTAAATTTATTCAACCTTCTTTTGACGAAATAAAAGCGTCTTTAGCTGCGCCATTTTACGGCGATAATCCGATGCTAGCTCTTTATAGAACTTTCGATGAAGCTCAATTTAATGCTGTGTTAGATATGGAAAAAGAGAGTCACTATTATAGTGCTATTTTTGAAGTAACCCTTAAGAATGAAGAAGTGTATTTTCCGAATACACCTTCGGCAAAGTATCAGTTCCTGAGACGCCCTCTTTCAAAATTGAATATGCTTTCAGCTTCTTTGGCGTATGTTGACGCTTGCTTTGAGAAAGTCATGTTGAACGTTCATGAAGAAACTCCTATTGAACATGTTGCAAAGCAGTTTTTGCCCGCTGCAGACAAGCTTGTTATGCTTTTAGGGGGTGCGATAGGCGTTTTAGGAGGATATGTAGGATGGGGTGTTGTCGGCGCGATTATCGCTGGGGGTGCTGGCGGCTATATTGCGAGTAAACTTGGTGAGAAATTCCAGCCAAATAAAGCCAAAGTGTTCTCGCCATTAGACGATAGAGCAAGTGAATATGCAGATGCCGAATCGCAAGACAGTGCAGAAAGTAAGGCTAATCCGCCACAATTAACCCCGTTGCAGTCTTTAGCGCGATCCGGCGGCTTAAGAACACCTTCGCCAACACGAGTAGACGTAAATGCAATAGGAAATCGCGTCGCTAAACAACGCCTATCTTAGAGTAAATAGCGTTTTTGCCATTGCAGATAAAGATTTTGAACATGATCGGTAAGTGCTTCTTTTGAGGAAAATTGTTTAGGATCAATTGCGTCATAAACATAATAATTTGCACGATGATTCTGTGCTTTCGTAATCACCCATAATTTGCAAAGCAAATGTTGGTTTTGCCATTCAAAATCTTGTTGCGCTTCATAATGTAAAAAGACGGGGATAATGGGAATACCGGATTGTAAGGCTAAATCAAACGCGCCATAGCGAAAGGGAGTAAAAATGCGTCTACCTTTACAGCCGCCTTCTGGATAAAGCCCGATGTTTAACCCTTTGTTTAAGGCCTCTAACATGGTGTTGGTAGCTTGCGCACGTGATTCTTTACAATCTCTATTAACATAGAGCGTCCCGGCAGCTTTGCCAATCCTACCCACAATCCACCAATCTTTCACTTCAATTTTTGCGAGAAAATGTGCATTAAATAATGCAGACATGCCTAAATCTTCAAATACCGAGGGGTGATTTGCGATGATGATAAAATGCTCTGGTAATGGCTGCAGATTATTTTGATGCAGAAATAGTTGCACACGCAAGGCGCGGGCGAAAACAGCGCACCAGTACCGAAAACAACGGCGATACCAACGACCTAAATATTTGCTAGGTAAAAAACTTAACACGTACATAATGGCTGATAAAAATGCCAGATCTACCCAGCCAATCAACAGACGAATGAAGCTTGCAAGAGAAAGTATCATAGGAACCTCATAGGGCACTTTAGTTTAGCTTAAGTGACCCATGAGGTGAGTGCAAGATTTAAGGAGTGGATTTGGGTTTAGATACCGATGACGCAACTACGGGTTTGGGTTTAACGGTACGTGGCACAAAAGAAGGTGTCCAATTCGTGGTTTGGGTTAATGCTGCAGCGGCAAGTGGTTTCTTAACAGGGGATGCATCTGTTCCCGTGAGTAAGCACCGCCGCGCTTTGAGATCGTGGACAGTGAGGCGTTTAGGGGTAGAAACTTGCGGTGAGGCAGGATGCATGTTTTGCACCCGTGTTTTTTTCCTTGGCGTGATAGGCGTAACGGCTAAAGCATCTATATCAATACTACAATGTGCTTGCAGATGTTTTTTTATTTCTGGGGCACATTTTTTTAATGCAATAACATATATATTATATTGGGCGGTAAATTCTGCATTAAAATCTTTTAAAATTTCACACTGCGCATTTTCTTCAAGCGCGGCGTTGATTTTGTCTAATATTTTTTTTATTTGATTGAAAGTGGTTCCGGCTTTAATGCTATGATTTTTATCTTTAATCCGAACTTGTAAAAATTCTTCGTACAGTGTAGTAGCTGCGCCATGATGAAAAAAGTGTTCTTTATCTTCATCAGGAATACGCTCCACGACAGGAGAATAAATACGTTTTATGCCAGCTTGGATTTCTTTTGCCAGAAGGGGATTAATATTAGCCAAAGTTTTGATTTTTTCAGCTAAAGGTAAAGTTGTCAGCAGTGTAAATTTTAACGGACTATTATCGATAGCCTGGGATAATTTGAATGGCTTGCGTGTAGGAGAACTTATCATTTTGTCACCTTTATTACTGATAAAAGGATGACTATCCTAAACTTTTTCACTCAAATTTTCAATGTGTTTAGCCGAATTTTTGACGTGGAGCGGGAACCGCTTTCAATTTTGCATTGGGACACAGAAATACACAACGCCCCACACCATCAAAGTAAAAACGTACATTCTCGGTAATTTCCCCTAAAGGACGGTAACAGACTGCCATAGAATCTGCGCTGGGAGTATTATGCACAGTGACGCCAATCGCGACTAAAGCCTCGGTTAAACAATCAATCACATAGGTATTATCTAAGCGAGGGTTGACGCGTACATGATTTAATTCAAACAGCGTTCCCTGTAGCGTGTCCAGAAAATGAGACACGGGTGAAATTCCATGGTGCAATGCATCTACCTGCACGCATTCAATCACGTGGAGACTGTCATTTAATACAAACTCGAAGACATCCGCTTCTTGATTTTGCGTTACTCGAGTTGCATTAATTAGCATTTCAGTTGCAGTATATGCGCTCATCTTCTGGATATCGGCACAACATAAAACATTCTTTAGAGGGCTGACCAATATGGCTAAAGCGAAGACCCAATATACGTGCAATGATTGCGGAAGTTTAAGCCCCAAATGGACGGGGCAGTGTATCGATTGTGGAAGCTGGAATAGTTTAACGGAGGTTGCCTTAACCCAAGCCCCTAAAGGCCGTTGGCAGGGTTATGCCGGGACGCAAGAAACTACGGTGCAGTCCTTACCCCAAATTACCGCAAAAGCGTCAACGCGGCTCTCAACCGGAATTGATGAATTAGACAGAGTGTTAGGTGGAGGACTTGTTGAAGGTTCAGTGGTTTTAATAGGGGGCGATCCTGGTATTGGAAAATCTACCCTGCTTTTACAAGCACTGTCAAATTTACCAGATCCTACTTTAGCCCTCTATGTCACCGGAGAGGAATCTTTACAGCAAGTTTCTTTACGGGCGCAACGCTTAGGGGTAGGAAAGATGCCCCTTAAATTATTGGCCGAAACACAAGTAGAAAGCATTATTGCCCTGGCGCTGGTGCAAAAACCCCGGGTAATGGTAATTGACTCTGTGCAAACCATTTTTACGCAAACGCTGCAGTCAGCGCCAGGCTCTGTGAGTCAAGTGCGCGAAGGGGCGGCATTGTTGGTACGCTTAGCAAAGCAATCTGGGATTTCTTTATATTTGGTTGGACATGTGAACAAAGATGGTGCTATTGCCGGCCCACGTGTTTTAGAACATATGGTGGATACGGTGTTGTACTTTGAAGGTGAGAAAGATAGCCGTTTTCGGGTTGTTCGTGCTATTAAAAATCGTTTTGGCGCAGTCAATGAGTTGGGTATTTTTGCGATGACCGATAAAGGTTTGCGCGGCGTTAGCAATCCTTCCGCAATTTTTTTATCACGCAGCCATCATCCGGCACCGGGTACGGTGGTAATGGTAAGTTGGGAAGGCAGCCGGCCACTCTTAATTGAAATTCAAGCCTTAGTGGATGAAAGCCATGGCATTCCGCGCCGAGTCACGGTGGGCTATGATCACAATCGTTTAGCGTTACTATTAGCGGTGTTGAACCGTCATGGTGGTCTTGCTATGCATCAGATGGATGTATTTCTAAATGTGGTGGGGGGCGTTAAAATTGTAGAAACCGGTGCAGATTTAGCCATTTTAGCGGCCGTGTTGTCTAGCTTTAGAAACGTTGCGATTGATAATGCTATTGCGTTTTTTGGTGAAATTGGCTTAGGAGGTGAATTGCGTCCTGTACCAGGTGGCCAAGAGCGGATTTTGGAAGCCGTAAAACATGGATTTAAACGTTTGATTGTACCGCATGCCAATGCGCCACGCAGCAAAATAGAGGGGGTAGAAGTTTACGCCGTCAATTCTGTGAGCGAAGCATTTTCAAGGATCTACTAAATATGCGTAGAATGAGTCTATGTAAACGTACCCCCACAGATCATCCTTCCATGGATCCCTTTTTTTTTATGATAAAAAATGGAAGGTTATTCATTCCGGGATTAATTTAACGCAGAATGAAAATCATTATTGGGTTTCATTAGCGGGGATAAATAGTCACCGAGAAAAAATATTTTTTGATACACATTCAGCGCAAATGCAAAAGTTAAAAATTTCCATTAGAAAACTATGTTTTGGAAAACCGGTTGCACAAACTCTAGAAATTGTATGTACTGTTGTGAATTTGCTTACGTTAAGAAGTAAGATGGATATAAAAAGAGAATTTGACACTCTTTTAGAGGATAATGAAAGTATTAATTTCACTATGGACGAATTGATGAAGACCGGAATGCTGGTTTGTCGTCATTTAGGATTAATTGCGGCAGCTATTTTAGCAGATCTTGCTAGAGAAGAAGGTTATTTGCCGCAAGGTTTTGCTGGTCAATATCGCTCGAATTTATTTCATGAAGATAGATTTATGTCTGCGCATTGTTGGGCAGTATATCGAGATGGGTTTACGGGAAATGCATGGATTTGCGATCCATCTGCTAATTTTTTTTGTAATGCGAGTGAAAATCCTGAATTAGCAAAGAAGACATATGGCGAAGTTGCTCTGGATGAAATGATGGAACGGTTAAATGAAATTTGTTTATTAGAACCGCTCGCAAAGGAATTTAAGACGCATAATAAGGAGCTTCCCGTTATCCTAGAGTCAAAGGTAGGAGATGATTTGGAATTAGAGGTAAATGTATATAGCCAGCTTGAATTGCAAGCATTGATTCGTGCTTTTCATAAAGTGGATATCAAATTTACTGCTGAGCAACGGGGCGAAAAAGGTTTAATTATCATAGAGGCAAAAGAGAATCCTGGACTGTTATGCTTTCGTTACCCAGAATTTATCCAGCAATATAAAAAGCGCAAAACAGAATTAGAAATAAAAAAAATGAAAGATTTTTCTAGAGAGCTAGATAGAAAATTAGTATTTTTAAATCAAAGCCCGACCCGCTAGTTTCTCTAGTGTGCGTAAAGGAGAAAGCGCAGGATTTTGCATGGCATTAATGGGCAAATAAAAAGTCTGTTCTAAAACATATTGCCCTTGCGTGGCAGCATGGGAGACATGGTCCGTTTGCACAATCCAAGTACACCCCGGAGGGAAACGCACTTCTTGTTGCTGTGCATTTTTTTGATATTGACCATTGGCTTTCATATTATTATGAATTTGCAACATCGTATAATCATATTCTGTACAATAACTTTTGGTTATTTTTAATAATTTGTATAAAGTGCTTCTGCCGGGCCATGATTTGCGCACGGTGGGTAAAAATTGTTGTGCGACTTGCACAAAAGGTTCACCCACTCGCCAAATTCTATCTTGACCATGCGGATTAATATTGGTAAAAACGCGTAAAATTCTTTTGCCTTGATTGGGAGATGAGGGAAAAGCATCTACGTGTAAGCGGGTATCATCTTTGCGATAGGAGCTCATGCGTCCTGAAATTTCAACGGGTCTAAAGCTGGTGCGGCCAATTTGAATGGCTGAGGTATAAGGTGATAAAACGGTTTCTACCAATTGTTGCGCCTTTTGCTGAAAGCGTTGCATCATTGCTTTAAGCTGATCTTTATCTTCTGCTAATCTAAGACCATTGACTAAACCGGTATGGCAATTAAAACTGACATTTTTAGATTGTGGACAAGCGATGCTGGGAGACAGGAATTTGATTTCATGTGCTCGCAATTTGAAATCCAGCTCTGGAAATAGCAATATTTTACCTTGTTCTAGCGCGCTGACGGCCTCTGAAGGATTGGGCTCAATGTGTAAAATAGACATGTGTTTGTTCTCATTATGAATTTCAGTGTACACTTTAAACCCAATAAATCTATCATTTGGCGATTCATATGTCAACTAACTCTATTAATAAAATATTTGGTGCTGCCCTTCTAGTTGCGGGCACTTGCATTGGTGCGGGAATGTTGGCACTGCCGGTTTCTACTGCCGCAGCAGGATTTTATCCATCAATAGCGGTTTTTGTTTTTTGCTGGTTGATGATGATCCTCAGTGCATTTCTCATGTTAGAAGTTTCCTTGTGGTATCCTGAGGAAACGAATTTAATTACAATGGCTAAATCAACATTAGGTACGCCTGGCAAAATACTGGCCTGGTTTACTTATGTGCTTTTTTTCTACGCACTCATGACAGCCTACACATCGGGTGCTGCAGGTATCATTGCTAAAGGGTTAAGCTACTTTGGGATCTCTGAAGATTGGGGAATTTGGATATTAGTTTCTATTTTTGCAAGCATTGTTTACTTAGGCGCGCGTAGTGTTGATTGGGTGAACCGCTGGTTAATGCTAGTGTTGATAGGGTCTTATTTAGCATTGGTGATGAATGTGGTTCCTAAAGTATCATCGCATTTATTAAGTGGGAGTATGCCAAAGTACCTTTGGACAACGGGACCCTTATTGGTCACTTCTTTTGGTTTTCATCTCTTAATTCCGACTTTGAAAAATTATTTGCATCATGATGTTAAGTCACTGCGCTTAGCCATTTTATTTGGCAGCATTATACCGCTGATGGTATATATATTATGGGAGCTATTGGTTTTAGGGACGGTGCCGGTAAGCGGTGAGCGAGGCTTGGTTGCCATTTTACATGCAGAACACACGACGGGTAAGCAAGCGGTTATTGAACTTACGCAATTGCTCAGTGAGATGCTCCACAATCCGAAAATTACCTTTTTTGCGAGAAGCTTTGGTTTATGTGCCATTTTGACTTCATTTATTGGGGTTGCTATAGGCTTATTTGATTTTTTTGCAGACGGCTTACATATTAAAAAAACTGCAGTAGGGAGACTTTGGCTAGCATTTTTGACATTTTTGCCACCGATATTGTTTGCCATTTTTTATCCACGTTTTATTATAGCCTTGCATTATGCGGGAATTTTTGCTGCCATTTTGCTCATTATTTTGCCCGCACTGATGGCTTGGTCTGGGCGCTATCGATTACAGGCAACTGGTTATCGCGTTTGGGGGGGTAAGCCTTTAGTGCTGATTATCTTGTTATTTGGTTTGGCGGTGATTGTCTTAGAGGTATTTAATCGCCTTGGATTATTACCAACGCCATTAACACAAATGCATTTATTTTATTGATGGGTTGAAAGGAAAATAAAAGATGAAAGAATTATCTGACAAGCATTGTAAAGCGTGCGAAGGTGGGGTTGGAAAATTATCTGCGAAGGAAGCGGATTTTTTACTCAAAAAATTGGAGAACTGGGAACTTAATCAAGACGCAACAGAAATCCAATGTACGTATGCATTTAAAAACTACTATCATGTCATGGCGTTTGTGAATGCACTTGCCTATATTTCACACAAAGAAAATCATCATCCAGATTTAACAGTGTCTTATAACCGCTGTGTAGTGCGCTATAGCACGCATGCGATTGGTGGCTTATCCGAAAATGATTTTATTTGTGCAGCCAAAGCAGACGCGCTTTATAAATAGCGTTCCTCTTGGGCTTTAGGTTTGGGTGGGAATAACGGCGCATGCATGCCCAGTTGTCGGGCTTCTTTTACTTTACTTATGAGATCCACTTTTATAAGACTGAAGAGCTCAGAAAAATCTTTAATGACAAAATACAATGGTTGAAAAATATCAATCCGATATGGGGTACGGAAAGCTTCAATTGCATCCAAAGGTTTATAGAGCGGTTTATCATTGTCTAAGCAATATTGTGATTCCCCATAAGAAGATAATATTCCGCCACCATATATTTTAAGACCATTCAGGGTTTCAATAAGACCAAATTCAACGGTAAACCAATATAAACGCGCGAGCATGGCTCTATCTTCTGGACTGGCTTTAAGGCCTAACTTTCCATAGGCATGCATAAAATCCGCATAAACCGGCAAAGTAATCAAAGGGCAGTGGCCAAAAATTTCATGAAAGATATCGGGTTCTTGTAAATAATCCAGCTCTGCACGGGTGCGTATAAAAGTGGCTGCAGGGAATTTCTTATTAGCCATTAATTCAAAAAAAGACTGAAAATTAATCAGTGCTGGAACAGGGGCAATTTCCCAACCAGTCAGGGAGCGTAAAATACGATTCACCTCTGGAATTTGAGGAATTGCTTTGCTGGATATTTCAAGTGCTTCAATGCCAGCTAGGTATTCTTTGCAAGCGCGCCCAGGTAACAGTTTCATTTGCCGTTGAAATAAATCATGCCATACCGCATTTTCTTCTGCCGTATAATGTACCCAGCCATTAGTATCAGGTTTTTTGGAGGTATATTTACTCTTTTTCATGTCTGTTTTTGCTTTGATCTCTGCAATCCTAGCGTCAACTCAAAAGCACCCAAAACGGTTAAATCAATGTGACCTCCACGAATCATAGCAAAACTTTCTACAGAAGAAAAGAACAAAACTCCTTGGTTAACCGTCAGCGTTTCTTTGCCGGCATTAAATCCGGATTCTGCGTTTGTGCGATTGCCCCTGGAATAATTGACACTCCCATGCTGTCTAAGATGCCAGCAAAGCTTAGCTGCCTGCGACTAGATGGAGGAGTGTGCTTACACGAATAAAAATAGCGGGAACTTTTTGCTTTTTTTGCTGTCTTTCAATATAAGGAACTGTAAAGGAGGCCAAAAATGCCTACCGCTCTGAATGAGATCATAGCTAAAATAAATGCTTGGAATAAAGCAGGAAAAGACATGCCGGTGTTACAAAGTAAAATGCAGGCTGCTTATGAAAAGTATATCGATGCTTTGAATGCAGGAAATAAGGTACTAAAAGCTAAAGCTGCGCAAGATTTTGAAGGCGCGAAAGATAAATTAATGGATAAAGTCAGGTTCTATAATAACCTTACTGCAGAATTAACCAAAATAAAACAAACGGAAGATTCTCAATGGCAGGCAATGTTAGCGCATATAAAGAAAAAGACTGCGCTTGTAAGAGAGTTGGAAACATTGCAAGCGCGCAAAGCTGCTGCTGAAAAAATGGAAGAAGATATAGAAGAGGATGAAGAAGAACAGCTGATGAGGGAGCTGGAGGAAGAGGAGGCAGAAGCTGAGGAAGAATTAAGGGAACATGAAGAAGATATACCAGGTCCTAGACGCGTTAGACTATCGTCAGAAGAACAAGCACAGCTAGAGGAAGCTGGAATAATGGCGCAGCGCAGGCGTGCTGCAAAACCAAATGCACAAGCCGTGCAAGCCGCCATTTCTAAAGCTAGAGATCTTATTCCACAAATACAGCAAGAAAATCAAAAAATGGACAGTTTGCGCAAGGAAAAGAAAGATGCACGTGTGCAACGTGATGCATTATATAGTCAGCGTCCATCGAGTGAATTAAGTCAACCCGCATTGTCAAAGCAACGAAATGATGCAGCCGCAAAGGAAAAGGTTATTGATAAGAAGATAGATGCACAAGCCAAGAAATTGGATGTACTTAAGGGCCAAGTAAAGGACGTTTTTAAGGCGGCGGAAAAAGAAGCCAAAAAATTAGATCCTACCAGTGCGCCTGCAACACAATTTTCTGAAGTGAAGAAAATACTTGATGATGCTGCAAGTCATGATGCTTGGACTAGCCGAAAAGGTCGTGATGTAAAAGAAGGGGCTAAAGAGTTTGCTGCAGGGATGAAGCCAGCTGCAATTAAGGGACGTTATTTAGATACCATTGATAAACTAAGTAAGGAAAGCGTTGACTTAAGTAAAGATGATAAAGAGGCTACAGGCCAATCGATAGCATATCTAATATATATGTTGTTTATGTTGCTTGCTGCGCTATTTGGAAAAGCGAAAGTTGAAAAATTAGAAGAAGCTCCTCCTAGTGTAGAGACTGTGAATGCGCCGGATGCACTTTCTGCAGATGCTAAGGAAGCAGAAGATCTTGATGCAGAATTAAATCCAACAGAAGAGGAAGATATTAAAGCGGAACCGATCTTACCTTCATTGACAATGGGTACTGCCGGTAAACCTGAGGAAATTACAGCGGCAACATTAGACGCCAGCATGCTTTTACAATTTGATCGTTCTCGAAAAATAGATGTGGAACCATTATTTATTCAACGGCTGCAAAATGCTTATCCTACAGAAGTGGTAACAGCAGCAAATGGAAATATTACTATTTCTTTTGCGGGAAATTCTGCAAGGAATATTAATATTGAAAAACATGCAAATGAAATAAAAATTACAAAAGGTTCTGCAGAGGATGTTTCAAAAATTGCTTTGGCTTATGAAAGAGTCTGTCTTGATAAGGGGCAAAATGTTGCCTTTAAAGTGAATGCCAATGATAGGGAGTCAGCCATTGATTTTATGGCTAAATTATCGGTTGATTTAGATAAAATTAGTGAAGTTAAGTTAAGCGATGGGACATCCATTAAAGGTGCAGAATTAGATCGATTAAAACCAGCTCCAGCAGTAGATAAACCTTCTTCTCCTGCCGTTGGACATTAACATTAACCTATGAGGTGAATCATGAGTAAAGGCGGTCCTCCTAAAGATAAAAAAGATATGGATGTAAAGATGAAGACAACTTCGCGCATTGAGGAGAAATTATCTGCTTTTAAAGAGGTTGCACAAAAACAGAAAGAAGCAAAGGAGGCGGAAGCAGTGCTTCATGAGAAAGGAAGGGCGGCTGCGGAGAAAAGAGAAAGGGAAAGAGTGTATAGAGATTCGCCTGAAGGGAAAGAAGAGGAAAGAAAAAAATTGGAAGAAAAGCGGATTGCTGATGAACGTGCTGCGGAAAGACGTAAACCTAGGGAAATGGCTGCACAAGAAAAAGAAAGGGCGCTAGCAATAGCTGTTCAGCAGAAGATACAAGCGAGGATTGAAGAAGGAAAGCGAGAAGCAAAAGAGAGAGCAGAACGAGAAGCAGCAAGAGCTGCAGCTAGGGTGCAAAAAGCACAAGAAGGTAAGGCGAGAAGAGAAGCAGCAGCTAAGGCGAAACGTGAAGCTGCTGCAGCGAAGAAGCCTGCAGCTGGAACTACTTCTCCAAGGCCAGCAACTGTAACAACACCCGCTGGCCCAGCGACAGGTCCAAAGCCACTCGTAGGTGGTGGTCCAACGGCAACAACTGCACCCTCAGGTCTAAAGCCACCTGTAGGTAGTCCTATAGGAGGGGCGAAGCCAGCCGCAGGTCCAGCAGCAGGACTTCCGAGAGGAACAGTTAAAACTATGGCAGCAGCATTTGTGCCACCGGGTCCAAAAGCACCTGCAGGTGGTCCTACAATAGGAGCCGGAGCGCAGCCACCCACAGGTCCAGCAGGAAAAGTTAAGGGTATGGCAGCAGCGATGGAGGCAGGAAAAAGACCTGGAGTAACAGCGCCGAGAGGTGGTCCTGCAGGAGGAACGCAGCCACCCGCAGGTACAGCAACAGGAAATGTTAAAGCTAGGGCGGCAGCGATAAATGCAGGAAATGTACCTGGAGTAAAACCGCCGGCTGGTGGTCCTACAGCAGGTCCTGCTGCAGGACTTCCGAGAGGAATTGTTAAAGATAAGGCAGCAGCATTTGAACCTAACGGTCCAAAACCATCCGCAGATGGTCGTCCTGCAGCAGATGCTGGGAAAAAACCTAAACCTGGTGTTCAACCTGCCCCCGCAAATCCCGAGATAGCGGTTACTGCAACGCCTGCCCCACAGGATTTAAAACCGTCATTACCTGCACAGAAAATGCATGCAGATCATGATTTTGAAAAAATATTTATAGAAAAATTAAAAGTACAATTTCCACCTAAGGAAGGATGGAGTGTAGAGAATAAACTGCAGACTATTGAGATCACGCGTCCTACTGTAAAGGAAGCGCCGGATGTAAGACATCCTGTTATTACCAAGCAAAATCCAGGAATATCTATTACAGGCAGTAGTAAAGCTGCAGATGAAGTTGTTAAGGCTGTATTGGCCTATCAACAGGCACGGGCCGAAAAAGGTCAAGGTGTGCATTTAGTACTTACTATTAGAACCCCAGAAATAGCCAATGATTTTTTAGCAAAATGTATGCAGGCAGAGGGATTCAAAATAGAAGGTATTAAAGAATTAAAAGTTGCAGGTGAGTCAATTGCGGGGCCGCAATTACAAGAAATGATAGGCAACGTAAGAGCCTACATGGAGCCCCCAAAAGGGGAGGCCCATCCGAAGGCATAAATATGATGCAATTAAATTATGGCACTAAGGAGTCTTTATGGCTACTGAACAAACCCCAGCAGAAAAACGCGCTTTCATCTTGGATGAAATGACAAGCACAGAAAATACCTATTTGGAAAATTTACATGGTCTAAGTAGTAATAAAGAAGCGTTACTGAATGTGATAGAATCAGGAAAATTTACTGGAGCTGAAAAGAAGAGAATGGCTAATATGATTGATATGGCGGGAAGAATAGAAAGCATTCACAATGGTATGGCCAAGGAATTTGAAAACTTAAGAGAGGGGATGAATTCTGGTGATAATGAAAAAGCAAGGAAAGCCTTAAGTAAGATTGATGTTATAACTAAAGAATCTGAAGTTGAGCATGGAAAATATTTGATTGAAAATGAAAAATTTAGCAAGTTGAAAAACAACCCGAAATACAATAAATTAAATGCGAGACGTAATGGAGTGGAATACGACCCGTCTATGGACAAAATTGATGCGGTTAATTTGACTGGTGATTCTAGGGCAGATAATGCAAAAAAAGAAGCCGTAAAATTTACAGCTAGTGCACTTACGCCTGTGCAAAGATTTCCAAGGTATGTTTTGCTTGCGCAAGACTTGGCAAAAAGAACAGAAGAAAGCCATCCATTACATCAAGAAATAAATAATTTTGTAGAAAAATTTAAAGTGGCTGCAAATGCTGTCAATAATCCACCAAAAAAGTCTATTGGTAGCCGACTTGCTGGACTATTCACAAAATCAGAAGATAAAGCGGCTAAGGTAGCGGAGAAATCTAAAGCAGCAGCGCCAGCGCGTCCTCAGACGTCAAAAGCCTCATCCTCATCTACTGAATCTGTTTTGATAAAATCGATGGCGCAAAAGATGGCAACGCTTGATAAAGGTGAGGTAAAAACAGAACCTGTGCGACCACCGCGTAGTAGCAGCTTACCTGGCGAAGCAAAAAAAGGACCTGTACCACCACCGCGTAGTAGCAGCTTACCTGCATTTGAACGCAAAAAGGCATTAGAAAGCGAAGCAAAAAAAACGCCTGTTGCTCCTAAGCCTGATGCTGATATTCCTGGACCAAGAAGACCCAAATCACGATAAAAAGAAGAGATCTGGTGTTTAAATTTTTATCATAAATATTTGTTTTTGATAAAAATTAATGAACTTAAACTTAGAGCACTTGCTGCAATCAATAGATAAGCCGGAGAGGCTAAATTATGTGAGCTTTGGATAAGATGTGTTGCCAAGAAAGGCGTGCCTCCGCCAAATATTGCCATGCTTAAGTTATGTGCTAATGATAAACCCGAGAAACGTACATTGGTAGGCATAATTTCTACTAACGTGGCTGGAATAGTCCCAAAAAAGACTCCCATCATTACAGCAAAAGCTGCTTGAACCCCAAGCAGAGTAACCATATCGCCCGTTTCTAATAATTGAAATAAAGGGTAAGCGAAAAGGATAAATGCCATACAGGGATAACCTAAGGTTGCCTTGCGGCCAATTCTATCTGATAGCCAACCGCCCAATAAAATGGCAACTGCGAATACACACATGTTAAAAGTATTAATGGATAAGGCAATTTTATGCTCAAAATGTAAATAGGTTCTAAAATACGTGGCCAGAAAGATAGCCACAATAAAAAATCCTATAGCAGTCAGAAAATCTAAGAGGATAATGGTGCCAATTTTAGATTTGTGATGGTGCAGGAGTTCTTTGAGCGGGACTGATTTTTTGGTTTGTTTGGATTTAGCTGCAAGAAATACTTTAGGATCTGTTAAATAGCTGCGAATATACATTCCCACCACACTACCAAAGATGCTGAGAATAAAGGGAATACGCCAGCCCCAATTATGCATGGCTTCACTGGATAACGCGGTGTTAAGACCAGTGACTATCATGGAGCCTGCAATGACCCCCATTACTGCACTAAATGACGCCCAACTTCCCCATACGCCCCGTTTGGTTTCTGGTGCATGTTCAACGAGAAATATCATGGAGCCTGTAAATTCCCCGCCAATGGCAAAGCCTTGCAGGGTACGCAGGGTCACCAATAATATGGGGGCCAGGATGCCAATTTGTGCATAAGTAGGTAAACAGCCCATTAACATGGTGGGTATGGCCATGGCGTAAATGGATAAAGTGAGTGCCAGCTTGCGGCCGCTTCTATCGCCAATATGACCAAAAACAATGGAGCCAAGGGGTCGGGCGAGAAAGCCTGCCCAGAAAATCCCCCAGCTGGCTAAAATTTGAGAGAGATGATTTACATGTGGGAAAAATAAAGCGCCAAACGTTACTGCAAAATAGCCATAGATTACAAAATCATACCACTCCAAGGCATTGCCTATCATACAGGAAAGAAGTACCTGTTTGGACTGAGTATGACCATCTGCTAAAGTACGAGTTGTAGCGTTAATCGATGTTGATATCATAGGTATATCCTTTTTAATGACGGATTAATTCACGGCCAATGATCAGACGCTGAATGTCACTGGTGCCTTCATAGATGCTGGTGACGCGTACATCGCGATATATTCTTTCTAAGGGGAAATCTTGTAAGTAACCGTAGCCGCCATAGATTTGGATGGCATGGCGACATATTTTTTCAGCAGCTTCTGTTGCAAATAATTTTGCCATAGAAGCTTCTTTGATACAGGACTGATTCGCATCATGCAGTTGGGCGGCATGATAGAGCAATTGTTTTGCTGCTTCTAATTCTGTAGCCATATCTGCAAGTTTAAAACTAATAGCTTGATGCTCAAATAAGAATTTGCCAAAAGTTTTGCGTTCTTGCGCATATTGAATGCTTAAGCGCAGTGCTTCTTCAGCCATTCCGATAGCTTGTGCTGCAATCCCTAAGCGCCCACACTCTAAATTGCTTAACGCAATTTTATATCCTTCACCTGGATGGCCGAGTTGATAGGATGCAGGTATACGCAAATCTTCAAAGACAATTTGCGCAATTTCACTGGCTTGTTGCCCCATTTTTTGTTCAATTTTGCTGACATGAAAGCCCGGTGTATGGGTGGGGACAATGAAAGCAGTAATATTCTGTTTTTCACCTTGGTGAGCGGTTGTCTGTGCAAAAACAATAGCAATGTCAGCATGTTGACCTGATGTTACAAACTGTTTTACGCCGTTGAGCACATACGCATCACCATGCTGTACCGCTTTGGTTTCTAAATGTGCGGCATCGGAACCGGCTTGGGGTTCCGTTAAGCAGAAAGCCCCAAGCTGTTGGCCACGCGCGAGGGGGGTTAAAAAAAGTTCTTTCTGCATGGTAGTCCCAAATTTTAAGATAGGTAACATAGCAATGCTATTATGTACACTGACAATGGTAGAGATTGCGCCATCTGCTTTAGCAAGTTCAATAATTGCAAGCACATAAGCTAAGCAATCAACATTAGATCCACCCCATTCTTCTGGAACCAGCATTCCCATAAAACCCGCACTCGCAAGTGCTTCTAAGGCCGCCTTCGGAAAAATCTTTTCTTGCGCCCACGTCTGCGCATAAGGGCGTATAACTTTATCTGCGAGGGTACGTACGCTTTCTTGAATGAGAAGATGTTCTTCTGTTAGTAACATAATTAACATCCTTGAAAGATAAACTTTTATAAATCCAACGTTAAGGTTAAGGTATCAGAATTTTGACCATAGTTCTGCTGGGCTGTTAAAATAAGTTGCCATACTGAAGCTAATCACGTAGGGGAGAGAAATGTGAATCCAGAGAAACGCATCGTCGCATCATTTGAGATACCATATTATCGGTTTTTAGATGCCCAAGGTAAGGCAATCGCTGCGTTACCAGAGTTTGCCAAAGATAAGGAAACGCTGGTGGCACTCTATCGTATGATGATGTTACTACGCTTATTTGATAAAAAAGCGATTGCAATGCAACGTACCGGAAAAATTGGAACTTATCCTTCAACACTGGGTCAAGAAGCGATTGGGGTGGGCGTTGGCAGTGCGATGCTGCCAGAAGATATTCTTTGCCCTTATTATCGTGAGTATGGCGCGCAATTTTGGCGTGGCGTTAAAATGGAGGAAGTCTTACTGTATTGGGGTGGGGATGAGCGCGGCAGTGATTTTGCAAACAACCAGCAAGATTTTCCGATTTGTGTGCCGATTGCAAGTCAGACCTTACATGCCGTGGGCGCAGCGACCAGTGTAAAACTTCAGCAGCAAAAAAAAGTTGTGGTGACAATAGTAGGAGATGGTGGTACTTCACGCGGTGATTTTTACGAAGCGGTGAATCTTGCTGGCATCTGGGAATTACCTGTAGTTTTTGTGATTAATAATAATCAATGGGCAATTTCTGTGTCGCGTTCCCAGCAGACTAAAGCAGAAACCTTAGCACAAAAAGCACTGGCAGGTGGCATTGAAGGTTGGCAAGTTGATGGTAATGATATTATTGCGGTAAAGGAACGAGTTCAAGCCGCGATTGACAAGGCCCGACAAGGCGGTGGGGCAACGGTAATAGAAGCAATCTCTTATCGCATGGGCGATCATACCACTGCAGATGATGCAAGCCGTTACCGTGAGAATCAAGAACTCAAAGAAAATGAAAAATTTGACCCGATATTACGCTTAAGAAATTATATGGTAAGCATGCGTTTTTGGGATGAAAAACAAGAAAAAGCGTTGCTCGAAGCATTAACCTTGGAAATCAATGAAGCAGTAGAGCGGTTTTTAGCAATTCCTGCTCAAGCGCCTGAATCTATGTTTGATTATCTCTATGCAACATTACCGGATGCCTATGCTTCCCAGCGTGAAGAAGTAAAAATGGGGGCCAAGTCATGACGGCAATTACATTAGTGGAAGCCGTGACCAAAGCCTTGGCGTATGAGCTTGCGCATGATAAAGAGGTTGTGGTGTTTGGTGAGGATGTGGGCCTTAATGGCGGTGTTTTTAGAGCAACGGAAGGGTTGCAAAAGCGCTTTGGAGATTCTCGTGTATTTGATACCCCCCTTGCTGAAAACATGATTGCGGGCATGGCGGTTGGCATGGCGGCGCAAGGATTAAAACCCGTTGCTGAAATTCAATTTATGGATTTTATCTGTGCAGGGATTGATCAAATTTTATCGCATGCTTCTCGTTTGCGGAATCGTACGCGCGGTCGGTTAAGTTGTCCGATGGTTATTCGTGCCCCTTGTGGTGGTGGAATTCGCGCACCGGAGCATCATTCGGATAGCTTAGAAGCGATTTTTGCGCATATTCCGGGCTTACGGGTTGTGATCCCGTCTTCTCCGGCACGTGCGTATGGTTTATTACTGGCGGCTATTCGCGATCCTGATCCGGTGATATTTATGGAGCCTAAGCGTATTTATCGATTAGTGAAAGAAGAAGTGGTTGATAATGGTGAAGCGCTGCCCTTAGATGTGTGCTTTACCTTACGCGAAGGAAAAGATATCACGTTAGTGTCCTGGGGTGCGATGGTGCATGAAACCTTACTGGTTGCGGATAAATTAGCAGCACATGGTATTGAAGCAGACGTAATTGATGTGGCCACGGTTAAACCATTGGATATGGATACGATTTTAAAATCAGTTGAAAAGACCGGGCGCTGTGTGATTATTCAAGAAACGAATCCGACTTGCTCTGTGAGCTCGGAAATTGCAGCCCAACTGGCAGAAAAGGGGTTAACTTCCTTGATGGCGCCGGTGGTGCGTGTTACCGGGTATGATACTGTCATGCCGCTTTATCGGTTAGAGAAATTCTTTATGCCATCAGAACAACGCATACTATCTGCAGTCAATAAAGTATTGGAGTTTGCATGAAAACATTTTGCTTACCAGATTTAGGAGAAGGCTTAGCGGAAGGAGAAATTTCAAAATGGCATGTAAAAATAGGGGATACCATCAACGTTGATGATCCTTTAGTGTCAATTGAAACGGCTAAAGCAGTGGTTGAAGTACCTGCTCCTTGGAGTGGTAAAATTATCAAATTATATGGTAAGGAGGGAGATATTATCCCAACGGATTCCCCGTTGGTTGACTTTGAAGGAGAAGGGAAACAAGAGACCGGGACGGTGGCCGGTGAAATTTTAGTGGGCAATCAAGTTTTGACTGAAAAAGCGACTGCCATTTCAAGCCGCGCTGGGGGCATTAAAGTATTACCTGCTGTAAGAGCCTTGGCAAAAAAACTTAATGTGGATTTAAATGCAGTGATCCCTTCAGGGGTTGATGGCACGATTACCGCAGAAGATGTTAAAAAGGCCAATGCAACCTTGAGCAACGCAGCGCCGTTAGAACCCTTACGTGGCGTGCGCCGAACGATGGCCATTGTCATGGAACAATCGCATGCACAAGTGGTACCGGTAACCGTGGTAGATGATGCAGATATTACAGCATGGGTTAAAGAAAAGAATTTTACGGTGAGACTCATTTTAGCGATGGTAAAAGCCTGTGCGGTAGAACCTGCGTTAAATTGTTGGTATGACGGTCAATCTATGGGGAGAAGATTGTGGAACACTATGCATATTGGGCTAGCTATGGATACAGGTGATGGTTTATTTGTTCCCGTGTTGCGTGATGCGCAAGAAAAATCAGCGATACAATTAAAAGAAGAGATTGAACAATTAAAGCAAGCTGTACAAAATCGCACGATTGCTCCTCAGCAATTGCAAGGCGCGACGATGGTACTCTCAAACTTTGGGAAATTTGCAGGACGTTATGCTAATCCTATAGTGACAGTGCCGATGGTTGCAATATTAGGCGTGGGCAGTGTTAGAGAAGAAGTGCGCGCAATTAAGGCGGCTCCCAGCATACGTTCTATTTTGCCGTTATCTTTAACAGTGGATCATCGTGCAGTGACGGGTGGCGAGGCGACACGATTTTTAGCGACCGTCTTACAAAATTTACAAGCGCCATAAAATTTTTATTGGTTTAAAATCTCTATTAAAACAATAAGTTAATTGGAGAGTGTTTATCAACTAAGTCATTATTCCTAATTGCGAGATAATTATGTGCTACTATTTAATTTAGGAAAAACAAAGAATACATTGCTTTGTTAAAATTATAGTTACAGGAGAATCACATGCGTAAAGGGTTAGTGAGCTTAGTGGTGGGGCTTGGCCTAATGTATACACATACAGTTGTTGCTGCTGATATGGTTCGTTATGAACATGAAATGTATTTGGCTGCTGCAGATACCTCAGATAGCAATGCAAAAGCAGGTAAACACTCCGGCAAACATCATGGTAAACATCATGGCACACACCATGGTAAACACCATGCGAAAAAAGACAAAGCAAAAGAGCCGGTAAAGGCAAATGAACATCATGCTGCTAAACACCATGCTGGAAAACATCATGGTAAGCATCATGCTAGACATCATCATGCGCATAAACATCATGCAACACATCATGCTAAACATCAGCACCCTACTTATCGTAGACATGAAGGACGAGATGTTTCAAATTGGAGTGAACCAAGACTGGAACGTGTTGAAAGAAATTTACCGATGAATCAAATACCTGACCATCGTTAAAATTAAAATGCAATTCGTCATTGCGAGCGTTAGCGAAGCAATCCAGGAAAAACTTAAAAAGACTGGATTGCTTCGCTAACGCTCGCAATGACGGATCTGAATTTTAGTCATAAAATGGATTGGGAATTTTTACTTTAACTTCTGCATAACCACCGTTAAGATCTGCATCCTCGTCACCCACATTCAACACAATCATATAACCTTCTGCGGTAATGCGTCGGCGGGCATCTGTTTTAAATTCTTGTTCACTCAGGGTATCATTTTCAAGTGGTTTTAAAATAATTTCTTGCCAACGGTCATAACCAGCACTTTTTAGATTTTTGACGGTAGCTGCGGCAATCTCAAGCGAGTTAGGACGGCCACTAATAAAAAAAACAGCAATATTATTCGCAATGGCATGCTGGTATAACGCTAAAATAGGGGGGATAGCTTCAGCGCCACCCAGCATATAAGCGCCGGTTAAGGCTTGGACATTGGAGGTGAAGAACATGCGCTCAAGGCTACGATAGTTTGAGAGTGCGGTTTCATCGATATCTAAAACAATTGCTAAACGCTGTTCCTTTGCATATTGGCGTTGCCTATCCAAATACTCAGTAGCATCACTGATTTTTCTTTCAACTTCTTTAAAATATCTGCCAGAATCATAATATTCTTTTAATGCTGCACGCTGTTGTGTGGACATTCCTGCCTGTAAAGAAAAAGCAGTGAAACACAAAAAGGTTATGAGAATAAGGCGCATTACCATTGTGGTCCTAGTAAGGGTCGTCTGAGTCTTAAATCATTTAAGAGTACCAGTGCAATGGAGAAAACTAAAGGTATAAAAATAATTTGCGCAATGGCATTGAATAAGAATACAGCATAAGGCATCTCAGAAAAAAAGCGTACGGCAATAACAAAGGAGGTTAAAGTAATAATTGTGCCTAACATAAGCGGTATACTAATAATTAGCGCCGTATGCCACCAGTTTCCCCAAACTAAGCGGTGACTGTTAAGCAATGTCTGCAATATTCCTTGTGCATCAATAATGCCTAATATAAACACAAACATCAGTGAAACACTTAAAATGATGCCCGGAATAATCAGCAGCATGGTTCCGCTTAACACTAACATAGAATACAGTATACTTAATACGAGTAAGGGAATTAATCTAAAAAGAGAATGTCTGATAGAATGTATAAAGTTATTCGGAATTCTATTGCAATAGCAGTACAATCGAAAAATAAGACTGCTGATCATCATGAGCGCAAAAAGGGAACAAAGTGCACAACCTGCAATATGCTCTGCGCGGATACAGAGTTGTGATAGGAAAATGAAGCAAGCGGTGCTGAGTGCAAAGGGAAGAGAAAGCCAAAATGTGTCACTATAGAGCTTGCAACCTTGAATTAGGACATCTTCTTTGTCTTGTGGCTCACTTTTTAAAGTAAACATACCAATATTTTCTCGTATTTTAGATAAAGTGAAAATAACATGAAAGCGCTGACAGTTCAAAATGTTCAAAAAAAGTATGCCAATGGCATCATTGCGTTGAAAGGCATTAATCTTGAAATCGAGCCGGGCGATTTTTTTGGTTTGCTGGGCCCAAATGGCGCAGGGAAATCTACCTTGATAGGTATTATTGCTTCTTTAATCAATAAGACACAAGGCCATGTTTCATTATTTGGATATGATTTGGATAAATTCGCACAAGACGCTAAAGCATTCTTAGGTTTAGTACCGCAGGAATTTAATTTTAATCTCTTTGAACGCGTGATTGATATTTTAACCAATCAAGCGGGTTATTATGGGATCCCTTATAAACAGGCGTATGAAAGAGCAGAATATTGTTTAAACAAATTAGGATTGTGGCATAAAGCAAAAGAACCGGCGCGTAATCTATCGGGGGGTTTAAAGCGTCGATTAATGATTGCCAGGGGAATTATTCATGAGCCCAAGCTACTGATTTTGGATGAGCCTACCGCCGGCGTGGATATTGAATTACGACGTGAAACCTGGACATTCTTGCAAGCGCTTAATGAAGGGGGGACAACCATTATGTTAACCACCCATTATTTGGAAGAGGCAGAAAGTCTTTGTCGGCGTATTGCTATTATCAATCATGGTGAGATTATTGAAGACCGCGGCGTGAAACAATTACTGGCACAACTGAGTAGTGAAACCATCGTATTAGATTTAAAAGCGCCGCTGACTAAGATTCCGCAAGTAACGGGCTTTAATATGGTGCTATTAGATGAATTTACCCTAGAAGTGAATTTTAAACGTCCATCCTCTTTAAATAAATTATTCTCGGCATTAACGGATGATGGTTGCGAAGTGGTGAGCTTGCGCAATAAAGCCAACCGTTTGGAGGAGTTATTTTTAAATTTAGTTAAAACCAATGAAGGGAATTTTGAAGCGTGAATACCACGAATGCAATTGCGCTTTATACACTGCTACATAAAGAAATTGTGCGTTTTTTTAGAATTTGGACCCAAACATTACTGCCTGCGCCTATTTCCATGGTGTTATATTTTGTTATTTTTGGCAATTTAATTGGCTCGCGAATTGGCGAGGTTGATGGTTATCGTTATATAGAATATATTGCGCCGGGTCTGATTATGATGGCGGTTATTAATAATGCGTTTTCTAATGTGGTTGCTTCTTTTTTTGCCGCTAAATTTCAAAGAAATATAGAAGAAATGTTTGTTGCGCCAATGTCAAGCTGGGTAATTTTAATGGGGTATGTTTTAGGGGGTATTACGCGCAGTTGTTTAGTAGGTTTTCTGGTAACTCTGGTCGCCATGTTCTTTACTTCGCTGCATGTGTATCATATGGGGGTAATTTTTTTGGTGGTTTTTGGAACGGCAGTGCTATTTTCATTGTGTGGTCTCATTAACGCAATTTTTTCAAAGAGATTTGATGATATTAATATTATTCCAACTTTTGTGCTTACGCCTTTGACTTATTTGGGTGGCATTTTTTATTCTATTCATATGTTGCCTATTTTTTGGCAAAAAATATCTTATTTGAATCCTATTTTGTATGTCATTAATGCTTTTCGCTATGGGATGCTAGGAACGTCAGATGTGCCTGTAACGCTTTCTTTAGCATTTATTCTTGGCTGCGATGTTATTTTATATGGTGTTGCCTGGCATTTATTATCTAAAGGGATCGGTCTTAAAGCATAGTTTAATGGGTTGGATCATTGGTTACTTCAATGTCATTATTTTCGCTATTGCGTTTCCAAGGTAAATCTTGCAAAGCAATCCCCGTGCCTAATTTAAAAATTGGATATTTGATAACATTAAAATAAGGCGAATAATCAAAATCACTGGGTGTGAACAAACGTGGATTACGTTGAATCAGTTCAATATGATTACTTTTATCCGTTTTAACTAACGGTAAAATTGGAAAACCGATCGAATAGAAAGCATCGGCAATCATAGAAGAACAAATATCTTCTGTGGGTTGTTGGGCATTATGTTGAAATAAGCTAGAGCGCCATTTTCTTGGAAATAATCCCCACGGAAACAAAAAACGTGCTAAATCAAATATGTGGCGCGTATCATATTGTTTTCCTAAGCGGCTAATGGCATAAGTAATCACTTTTTGAATTTCAACGGTGGTTAATCCTTGTGGGCGTAGAATACGAATATGATCATCTTGATACTTCGTCAAAGGTGAAATAATAGTTCCTTCGCCAACTTCGCTCTCAATGATTAAAGGCGTATCCAAGGTGGCAGTACAGCTTTGTTTGACCGTTTCACGTGCTTGGGTATCTTCAATTCCTGCAAGATGCCCAATGTAAAGCGCAGCATGCGTCCAGGGGCTGCGGGTAATATTTTGAATAATCCTGCTGACGCGATTACGTCCCTCAATCAGCAATACATCGCCGGGTAGGATCTCTTGGCAAATTTGCGGAAAATCACACAAATAGCTTCTGCTTGGCGGATCGTTTTTGAGGAGCCAATGGCCATATCTATTGATTACCCAATTTGTAAATGAATAGCCCATTTTTAAATAATAGTGTAAAGTCAGATATTGTCATTATATGTATGCTTTATAACTTACCTTGGTATAAATAGGCTCGTTTCTTGACGCATGAGTTGCTATAATGCCTTCCCTCTGGAGAGGTGTCTGAGCGGCCGAAAGAGCACGCCTGGAAAGTGTGTGTACGTGCGAACGTACCGAGGGTTCGAATCCCTCCCTCTCCGCCAGGCTTCGCTCGTTCCTGCTTCGCAGGGAGCTACGCCCGGCAGGCCTCAATTTTCTCTATATAAGACAAAAAAGAATTTTCTCAAGCATGCATTATGTTTATTTATTAAAATCGAAAAACTTTTCTAACAGAACTTACGTTGGATATACAAGAGATCTGAAGAAAAGGTTAAGTCAGCACAATGCTGGTGATTCTCTTCATACAGCAAGATATATGCCTTGGAAGCTGCATGCGTATTTTGCTTTTAAGCATGAACACTTGGCTATTAGATTTGAAAAATATTTAAAATCTCATTCGGGTCGTGCTTTTGCAAGCAAACATTTTTGGGACTTTTCACATGAAAATAAAGAATGTTGTTTTTGATATTGGCAATGTATTGGTACGTTGGTCACCGCATGAAGTGATTTCCTCAATTTTTCCAGAACAGGAACCGGTAAAATTTTTTGCACAAATGCATCCGGTCTGGATAGAATTGAATTTGGGAAAATTGACGGAAGAAGAAGCTATTTTGCTTTACCATGCGCAGCTTAATATTTCTAAAGAAAAAATAGCACAATTATTGTTTGAATTTAAAAATACACAAGTACCTATTCCAGGCAGTGTAGAGCTACTGCAAAAATTACATGCATTAAATATTCCGCTTTATTCTATTACGGATAATATCAAAGAGATAATTGACTATTATCGTACCCAGAGAAATTTTTTACATTATTTTAAAGGTATGGCAGTATCTGCAGATATTGGCATATTAAAGCCCAATGCTGGTATTTATAGGCATCTATTAGAAAAATACGAACTTAATCCTGCTGAATGTGTGTTTATTGATGATTTAGAAAAAAATGTAAATGGAGCATTATCCCTTGGGATGCATTCTTTTCAATTTCTGGATGCACAGTCTTGTGAAATAAAATTAACCGAATTAGACATCATTCCTAAGTAGTTGTAAGGTATTTATATGGTTCATGATAATGTTGATAATTGGCGCTGCTTAGTCCCAGTCCCGAAAGGTGATCTTAATAAACAGCATGGATATCTTGCAGGTTATAAACTTGCGGAGCGCGCAATAGAATCTAATAATCCAACCAGGAGAATTTCAGCAGATAAATTACGGCGGCTTCTTGATTCTTGGGGGCCAAGATATGTCAGCTATTATATGATTGGTTACATGTATATTATGAAAAAAAATAAAGAAGACAGCCCATTTTTTAGAGATATTTGGGAAGAAGTGGAGCGTCAGCTAAATCCCAAATGTCCGCAGGACGGAGAGCTATGGAAGAATGCGGAGCTTTTAATACTTTTTAATAGAAGCTGTAGAGACTATAGAACATTTGTGAATTCATCCGATTCTTATAATTTGCGTCCTAGAAAATGCTAAGGATTGTTAAGCGGTTGACTATCGGTATCATAATCCTGACCTGCGGTTAGAAGTTCTCTTGACTTAAGAGGGTTTTTACATCTATTATTAACGTATATTTTTTAAATTCCTACTCGAGGTTTTAGCGTATCATGAAAATAATCTCTTAACATCGTTATTTGGCAGGGCAAGCCCTTAAAAATTACTTTATTTGAGAGATAATATTTATGATACATAAACCTATCCAATTAAAAGACGTATGTCTTTCTTTCCCCCATAAAACCTGCTTTGATGATTTTAATGCGGATATACGCTATGGCAGTCGTATTGCAATTATCGGCAGAAATGGCAGTGGAAAATCGACTTTACTCAAAATGATTCAAAAAATTGCACAAAACAGTGAGGGTGTACAAAGTGGGTATGTTGCACAAGTGATAGAAGATTTTGAAACGTTGAGTGGCGGGCAGCGCTTTAATAAAGCGCTCACGCATGCACTAGCGGGGCTTCCTAATCTATTGCTGTTGGATGAACCCACTAATCATCTTGATTTGCACAATCGTAAATCGTTGCTGCGCATGCTGCGTGCTTATACAGGAACGTTAATGGTAATTTCTCATGATGGGGAACTGTTGCGTCAGGATATGGATACGCTTTGGCATATTGACAATGGTAAAATTCATATTTTCTCAGGGAATTATGATGATTACCTGCAAGCAATAAAAACTAAACGCGCCACCATTGAGCAAGAACTTGTACGTTTAGGCAAGCAGAAAGATGCAGTTCATCAAAAGCTAATGAAAGAGCAGGAAAGAGCCGCCAAAAGTCGCGCCAAAGGGCAAAAAAGTATTGAAGAAAGAAAATGGCCAACCATTGTTAGTGATGCAAAAATGGGCAGATCGCAGGAAACTTCAGGGCGAAAAAAGACGGCCATAAAACAGATGAAACAGGAATTAAATGCTAAATTAGCGGGGCTACGCTTACCTGAGATTATTAAACCGAAATTTTCTTTACAATCTGCTGAATTCCAGGAGCAAACCATAGTGTCTATTAATGCTGCCAGTGTGGGTTATCATGCACCCTTATTATGTAACATTCATTTATCGCTCATGGCAGGTGAGCGTATTGCGATTAAGGGTGATAATGGTAGTGGTAAAACAACACTTATCAAAGCCATTTTGGATATGCCGCAAGTTATCAAAACGGGCACTTGGATTGTGCCTAAACAGAGTGATATAGGGTATCTAGATCAACAGTATGGCACATTATGCGCAACCCAAACGGTTTTGGAAACTATGGAGGCATTGCTTCCAAGTACATCACATACTGAAATTCGCTTTCATCTCAATGATTTTTTGTTTAGGAAAAATGAAGAGGTGAATGCATTAGTTTCAAGTTTATCAGGTGGAGAAAAGGTGCGGCTTTCGCTTGCGCAAATTGCTGCAAAAACGCCTAAACTCTTGATATTGGATGAAGTTACTAATAACCTAGATAGTGAAACGCGGGAACATGTGATTCAGGTAATTAAAGAATATCCAGGTGCTTTAATTGTCATTTCACATGATGAAGACTTTCTAAAAGCGATTGGTGTGAATGGAGAATATTATAGTGAATAAATTATTTGAAAAAAATAATTATTTTATTCTAACGGGGGCAATGGGCGCAGGGAAATCAACGATATTGCAAGAATTAATAGCGCTTAAATACCTATGCATTGAAGAGCCGGCGCGCCCGATTATTGCAGAACAAAGAGGTATTGAGGGTGATGGAATATATGATAGAAATCCAAAGCTTTTCGTAGAACTTATGCTTTCACGGGCCATGTTTCAATTTAAACAAATGCAAAATTGTGATAATAACGTCATTTTCGATAGGGGTATACCAGATAACATTACTTATGCGCAAGGTTTTGGATGGGATCCTTCCCATATTCATAATGCATCAAAGCAATATCGTTATAATAATTTGGTATTTTTTACGCCAGGATGGAAGGAAATATATCAAACGGATGATGAAAGAAAAATGTCATTTGAAGCCGCAAAACAATTTGGCGATGATGTGAGAAAACTATACTTGAGCTTAGGATATAAAGTAATTGATGTTCCATTTGGCAAGCCTGAGGTCAGGGCCAAATTTATTATCGATACTATAAATGAAACTAACTAATAGGATAAGCGCTTGACTTTATGGTAAACTTGTATACAATATTCAAAGTTACTATATGCGAGGTTGGTTATGTGGACAAGAACCCATCAAAAGCTTTATGAAGGTATTCGAAAAGAAGATATTTGGCGTTTATGGACAGATGTGAATAATTGGCCGCAATGGCATGGTGATTTAGACTATTGCAAAATGGAAGGACCGTTTGAGGTTGGCAATTACTTTATGCTCAAACCTAAAGGTGTGCCTGCGGTCAAAATAGAGTTAGTTGAAATCGTCCCGGGGCATCAATTTACAGATTGCACAAAATTTTTTGGTGCAAAAATGTATGATACCCATTCATTAGAAGAAACTCCGAACGGTTTATTACTGACCAATACCATGGTTGTCATTGGCCCCTTAAAATGGTTATGGATTAAGTTGGTGGCACAAAATGTTGCCGATACCGTTCCCGATGAAATGGAGGCTTTAGTTAAGCTTGCAAGAGCGCAGCGTGGCTAAATCTACTTTTGGTTTTGATGCGCCAGAAGCCAGCCCTGGTTTTTTATTGTGGCAAACAACCGTTACCTGGCAACGCTTAATTAAAAAAATATTGGAAGAGTATGATGTTTCTCATGCCCAATTTGTCATTATGGCGATTTTGCTTTGGTTTGAAGAGAATCATGAGGAAACTACGCAGAGCTTAATTGTAAACATGTCAAAGCTTGATAAGATGACGGTGTCTAAATCACTTAAAAAACTGGTAGCTCAAGGGTTTGTAAATCGTACTGAAAATCAACTGGATACCCGCGTGAAAAGTGTGACATTGACGCAAACGGGCAAAGTATTAGTCAAGAAATTAGTACCTTTGGTTGAGAAAATAGATGCTGAATTTTTTGGAGTATTGCCCCAAAAAGATCAATGTGCATTGATTAATATTTTAGACCAATTGATGCTATGAACTTCTCCCTCTGAATATCAGTTTAACTGATATTCAGAGGGAGAAGTTCATAAAATCATTTAAACTGCCAAAAGTTAAGGCGAGATGGAGTAGTGATTCTAGTGAAATTTTGCCAGTTCTTTCAAATTTTTTTATCACACCAAAACTCACACCGAACGTTCAGATAAAGTCTGTTGGCTCAAATTTAAGGATAACCGTTTGCGTTGAGCAGCTTTAGCGATATGAGCTGCAATCTCGCGAGATGTCATTAATATAATAGCCACTATAATATTCTTTATATGGAAAAAATGCATATATGAGATATCATAGTGTCTGTTATTTAACACTGGAGATCAGAGCGTGGGAGTGTCATTGTGGAGCCCATCATGATCGTGATATCAATGCTGCAAGAATGGTAAAACATTTTGCATTAGCACAACCGCCAGGACACTGTGTGGCTGTATAAAGTGTTCCCCTGTAGCAATACCATGGTGCGATGGTGTTACAGCGAGAGGATGAGCAATATTTGTTCATTGGGTCGCAGGAAGCTCCCACTATAGCGCGATAGCGCTTAGTGGGAGTATGTCACAAATTCAATATGCTTAAAGTAAAGAGGTGTTGATCTCGATATAAACCGAGATCAACGAGAGGCGGTAAAAACTAGGTCCAATAAACGATAGTCATATTATTTAATGCCGCCGACAGTTCTGCTTCACTCAGCCCAGCCGAAGCAAAAATAATGTTTGCTTGATCATTTGAAATTTCTCCAGCAACATATTTCTCCATGGTTGCAGAGACTAATGCAGCGCAATTAGGCGATACATCTGCATTTATCGTTATTTTGAAATAACCATCGCCACCGGCCACGTGATTCATTTCAGGTAAACTCAAATTTCTCATTCTTATACTCCTTTATTTTTTATAATTAAAACCCTCTCCATTCTATCAAGCATCATCCCTAAATCAATAGCTTTGCCCTAAGGAAGGTTGGTTTTCTGGATTATTCCTAATGAATCTAAACGGCAATTTATCAATCACCAATGCAAGTGCACCGTTGCCAAGCACATTTGCAAAAGTGATCACCGGATCAAAGAGAATGTAAAGCGCGGTGATTAAAGAAAGCATTTCAGAATTAAATCCTAAGTAACTTTCTAATATCGGTAACATGACTAATATCCCACCGCCCGGAACCGCCGCTACAGAAAATTTTGCTAGTACAAAATACGCCGCAAAAATAAGATATTCCAAGAAGGCGGGCTCTGCTAACCCATAACTTTTTAATACCGCATAGGCTAAAATGGGAATGGCAAAACAATCACCCACTAAATGAATATTCACAGTGGCTGGGATGATGGAGCGAGCCAAGTCAGGGTTCGATGCGTTTTTTTCAGCCCCTAAAATAGTTAAAGGCATGGCAGTGGCGCTTGACATGGTGCTAAATCCGGCAATAGCAGCGGGCGTCATATTTCTTATACTATTTATAAAGCGTAAAAAATGCAGATTACTACTTAAGAAATAAACCAATAATAAATAGCCAAGTTGTGCTATCAATATAATGGCAAAAATTATTGAGTAATCATGCAAAATGATGCCAATAGCACCATCATAATGCAACTTAATCACAAATCCTGCCACAAAAAGCGGGATAAGATAGATAAAGCCCTGCAATGCTTTGTTGATATTTTTTTCAAAAAAATGGGCAAGGCGTGCAGCAAAAGCAGGATAAAAATAAGAAACAAATGTGCCCAAAATTAAACCTGCCATCATTGCTTTATCATTAGCAATTAATTTAGGAATTTGCCAAGACCAGAGGGGTTGCAGTTCTACAAAATTTTGTGGCTGCAGCACTTGCAAATCAAAATGATAAATCCAAATACCCACATAATGGCTGATAAAGGTTGAGATAAAATTAGAACAGCAAACCATTGCTAAAATGCATAAAATGACTTTAGTGGCATTATGTGCTAACTGGGAGGCGACTTTAAATAATAGCCCGAAAATAACAAAGGGCAAGGCGGTGATAATAACCGATTTAATGGACAGACTGGCTGCATAGAGCGCAGTTTTGGCTTCTATCGGGATATATTGCCCTAAACAGACAATGGCCAGAATAATGGCCATTAAGATCAATGGCATTTTATGAAACATAGGTTCACCTCAAGCGATAATAGCTAAGTTATTGAATTAAAGTAAAAAAATGTAGAGAATAGGGGAGATTACCGGCACAAGCCGGTCGTAGTCGTGAGGATGTAAGAGGTGAAAATATTCATATTCATATATTAAATTTAAACGAGAACGTTATACTATGTCAATCGATAAAGCCCATTTTGTCTGACCGTTTGTCGGCTACCTTATATTTGATAATGGAATACGCAGAATATGAGAAAATTAAAACAACAGTTACAAACAGAAATCGACACAGCCTATCTCTATCAAAAACTCTCAGAAAATTATAATGACGAATTGGTTTCACAAGTTTTTCATAAAATGTCTGAAATTGAAGAGCATCATGCCCGCAAAGTCTTAAAAAAAATTCATGCATTCAAACCTGATTTTCAAAGACCAGGTCCCAGTTTGCGCGCGCGTGTGCAAAATAAAATTGCGCAGTATTTTGGTTATGAATTTATTCTAGCAAATTTGGCCACTATAGAATCACAAGTTTCAAAATCTGTGATTGAGAAAAAACTAGCTAGTGGCGAGAAGATTACTGGTTTTGAAAATGTGCATTTTAATATTATACAAAATCTTTCGCATCAGAAAAATTTAGGATTGGGTGGTAATTTAATTTCAAAATTTGAAGGCAAGCATAAATCTGTTGGTGGTAATGAGCTGAGAGCTGCTGTTTTAGGCGCCAATGATGGCTTGGTCTCTAATATGAGTTTAGTGATGGGCGTTATGGGGGCAACGGGAGGACATAATGCAATTATTGTGGCGGGGATTGCAGGATTACTGGCAGGCTCTATTTCTATGGCCTTAGGAGAATGGCTTTCTGTCCAGAGCTCAAGAGAGCTATATCAAAGACAAGTGGAGATAGAAGCAGAAGAGCTTGAAAATTCCCCTGAAGAAGAAATGAAAGAATTAGAATTATTATATCAAGCCAAGGGAATGGCTGCGGCAGATGCTAAAAAACTGGCACACAGTGTATTTGAAAATAAGGAAACTGCCTTGGATACCTTAGTGCGAGAAGAGTTGGGGATTGATAAAGAGGCTTTAGGGGGCTCTGCTTGGAAAGCAGCAATTGCTTCTTTTTTATTATTTTCATTTGGCGCTATTATCCCTGTTTTCCCTTTCTTTTTTCTGACAGGTAGCGTGGCGACATATACCAGTATCATTGCCGGGACAATAGGCTTATTTATGATTGGCGTTTCTATTACCCTATTTACTGGCAGAAGCGCACTGTATTCTGGTTTGCGCCAAGTCATATTTGGCATCATTGCCGCAAGTATTACGTATGGTATAGGTAGATTAATTGGGGTAAGTCTTGCAGCATAGAACGATTGAGCCCTTGGTGTTAGAAGATTGTGCTAAATTCGCATTACTATTTCAACAAATTGGTTGGCACAAACCCATTAGTTTATTTGAACAATACTTAAAGGAACAAAATGCAGGTAAAAAAAATGTTTTGGTTATAAAACACAAAAACGATTTGTTAGGTTATGTGACCATTCAATGGGAGTCAGAATATCCTTTTTTCAAACAACGACATATTCCCGAGATCAAAGATTTTAATATATTGCCAGCTTATCAAAGACAAGGTTTTGGCTCTGCGCTATTACATTATGCAGAACAATTAATTTCCCAGCATAGTAAAAGAGCGGGAATTGGCGTTGGGCTAACGCCTGATTATGGAGCGGCACAAATTTTATATATCAAATCTGGCTATATACCCAATGGCGAAGGCATAACACAAAATTTACAAACGCTGGTCATTGGCAGTAAAATAACCGTGGATGATGATACTGTTTTGTGGTTAACCAAAGAACTTTACCTATAAGGGAATGCTCATGGAAATTTGGTGTGATAGTGCACAACCGGAAATTGTTACAACATTTGCACAGTTTGGTTGGATAACTGGGGTTACCACGAATCCTAAGATTTTGAGCATGCAACCGGTGAGTGTCTCAGAGCAAATTGATGAATTATTAGAAATTCAGCAAGGGTTCTTGGCGGTGCAAGTAGTTGCGACTACCAGTGAGGGCATGCTAAAGCAAGCTAAACGCTTACACGCATTAAGTTCACGAATTATTGTTAAGATCCCAATGGTGGCTGAAGGGATAAAAGCTATCTCCCTGTTACAGGAAGCCAAAATTCCAACGTTAGCAACGGCTGTTTTTGGTGCAGATCAATTTCTTTTGGCAGCTAAAATGCAGGTAGATTATGTTGCGCCTTATTTATCACAAATGCAGCAACATAATATTGATATTTTTGCTGAGCTAGCCATGATGCAGGAAATGATTCAACATTACGGTTTTACGACAAAAGTCATGGCAGCGGGCATTGAAGAAGCGCAGCAAATTAAAAAACTTGCAACGCTAGGGATTGCGGCAATTACTTTGCCGCCCCATTGTCTTTTGGATTGGATTGAATCAGATCCGTTGACATTGGCAGGGACACAATCGCTCAATGCGGCTTGGGCTCCTTTTGCAAAACAATATGCGCATCCGCTATTTTCGATCGAAGACTGACTTATATATGCCAGGAGGTGCGACCGCAGACTGCAATTCCTGGCATGGTTACGATAAATAAACTATTTATTTTCTTTTCTTTTAGCTTCTTTTATCGCGCGCTTTTCTTTTAGCGAATGCTTTGGCGCTTTTTTACCTTCTTTTTGTGATTTTTGTCCTTTATCCGCCATATTATTTACTCCTCATTGAACAAATTAATATTTTTCAACCTTACCGAGTGGATAAGGCGATACCAGTATATTTAATTGGAGAAGGGACGACAACTATCGCATTATTATGCAGATTACCAACTTTATTGGAAGAGAAGCAGGGCCGTTGACAATAAACAGCCCTGAGGTATTTTAGTCTTTATCTTTGGAATCATTGTCATCATCAGGTGGTGTGCCAGCACAAGCTCTTTCACCTTCGCCACCCAATAATTTTAGACAGGTGCCATTGATTTTGTTGTTCTTTGAGTCTGCAAAGGAGCAATCATCACCATCTTTTTTACTCTTGCACGCTTCTATAGCTTCCTTGGGAGGAGTTGCTGCACAAATCAAAATATTCTTACCATCCGGTATTTTGTAGCAAGTACCTTTTAGAGTATTTTTATCCGGATCTTCAAAGGTGCAACTGGTGCCTTCACTTTTGTCTTTACAAGCATCTACCAACACTTTAGGAGGGCCAGAATCTTGATTATCTGCATCTTTTGCGTCCTTAGTATCCGCAGCCTGACCATTAATGAAAAATACAGAAAAAAGTATTAAAAAAGCAGTGCGTATCATCTTATTTGTCATAAAAGCCTCTTCTCTATTTGGATTTTCAAAAGGGTTAACGGCTTAAAGCATTGTTTTCTTTAAAAACTGGGTGTAGTTCATCATTTACAGGGCTAACAAAATAAATTATCCTCACATTTTTTGTGAAAATCTATATAGGTAGCATATGAAATTAACAGCAGCCCTATCTAAATTATTAGCTAAATTTAAAGAATTTATTGATAAACAGCCTAAAAATAAGACGGAAGATCTCGTGGCGTGCATGAATACGGTACAGTTTCAATGGGTAGAAGGCCGAGGACTTGAATTAATTGCGCCAGATCTACCGAAAAGCGGCGCAGTGCTCCCGCTGTAACCGCTTGCGCAGCA
>Ga0207075_1015_pt2 | contig 46001 bp, 33 predicted proteins | sample Alteio_BWMinHeat_64_FD_153587 | JGI IMG/M metagenome (GOLD analysis project Ga0207075, IMG submission 153587) | Enriched cells from forest soil in Barre Woods Harvard Forest LTER site, Petersham, Massachusetts, United States -... | ecosystem: Environmental > Terrestrial > Soil > Temperate forest >... | reverse complement strand
TACTACTCGGGGTACTTGTACTTGGGGTACTTGTACTTGAACTAAACCATTTTGAAAACGTACTCTGAGTCTTGGGACTTGAACTAGAAACCGGTGTACTACCACTTGAAGTCGGGCCCGTTGCACTTGAATCAGAAACTGGTGTGCTGCCACTCGAACTAGAATCTTGTGTACCACTCGAGCTACTCGAACTAGACCACGGCCAAGCGTGCACCTGCCCAACAAAGATATAACTACACATCGAAATGACGATAGCAAACAAAAACAATACTATTTTTTTCTTCATAAACATCTTCATACCTACCCTCAATATATTTTTGGCCCCAGTTTGTTAAGTTTTTATCTTTTTTTTGTTCGAAAGCTCAGTGCGTCTATTTTTATAGTACCAATATCACATTTCAATTAGCAATAAAAATAACGTCGCTCTATAATTACAGCAATAATTACAACAATCCAGAAAATAAACCTTGTGTATATCACCTTCAAAACCGTGATTATTTTCCGGTTAATGTTGGCGTCACGTCAAGTAACGGTCCCTGACATGTCCCCAATAATTCATGAGGCCCCTGCGGTGATTCATGATGGAATTCTTGTGTACCCGTATCTGCAAAGGCTTGTTGACCATCGGGTAAAAAAAACTTACGATTGATAAACGTTTCTAGATTTTCTTTGGTATAAAACCCATGAAGCATTGCTGCTGGGAGATGGTCCGGTCGGTACAAAACGCCATCTTTATAAAATAAAAACAGTGGCAGATTGAGCTGCGTGATATTTTCTCGGCCCATCACTTGCATAATAACGTTATAATTTTCAGAAAAATCGTTAAATTGATCAAAAACGTCACATGCAATAAAAGATACTTTTCCCAAAAACTGTCCCGCTGCCTCTTGAAAGCCTTTTTTAACTTTTACAGACTCCTGGCTCTGTTCAGAACAGATTTTTACAACAACCGGTTTTTTAAACGATGCCAGAATGACATTACGATTAAACGCACGAACTCCATTAATACTTACAACGGTACTACAATGCCCTTTTTTATTTCTTTCAAGACTCACCGCTGGTTTTCCGGCATTCACGATATCTTGAGAACCACCTAGAGCATAAAATAAGCCTTCGGCGCCTAAACCATGCGCATCACAACAGCTTTGCACTAATAAAAACAATAAAATACCTATGCGTATCATCAGCGTGCCCCCCGAGCCCCAAGAAGTACTATCTCAGCAAAAAAGTCCCCACTTCTTCGCTTATTCTCGTTATCTTTATGATACAAATATTGACGAAATAATAGCAATGAAAAAAAAGAAAAAAACTATTAATTATTCGTCTTCTGCTGTCAAGTCATCAGATTTTTCTTCCTCAGGTTCTATTTCTAATGCTTCTATTTTCGTCTCCAAAAGTTTTTTGATCTCTTCTACCATTATTTGAAACCATTTATCATCATACTTACTCAACTCCGGCAAAACGACAGCAGCCCTTGCCTCTTTGATGGTTTGACCTTTTTTAACAAGCGAGTCAAACATGTTAATTGCCGTACGTAGAACATCGGCACCCTTAGATATAATCAAATCTGACGCAATCTTGCGGACAAATATCAATCGCTTTTCCTTTAATGCATTCTGACGACTAATTATTTTATCTAGTGCTACATCACCAGCAGTAAAATCTGGTGATGCTTGTATCGCTGTCACAAGCGCTTCGAATCCGTTATTCACGGCAGGGTACATAGGGCCGATGTACCCACAATCACTATGCAACTCTACTACAGCATTTTTTGCCTCATCAAAAGCTTGTCCTTGTTGGACAAGCTCTCGAAAAAGATCTATTCCAGCAGCGATAGTTGGAGCATCCGTTGCTTTAACCAATTCTGATGCGATCTTGGTTGCACGATCAAACGCTCTTCCTGTGCGCACGAATTCTATGAACACTCTACCCTTAGCCTCCCCATTAGCATGCTGCTGAACTTTTTCTAACATAATCTTGAATATATTGTCGAAAAGAGGGTTACTCCATTGTTCACCCGTCATGCACCCAAGTATTGCAATATGATGGTGCAAATCATCGATCATGGATAATGCTGTAATAAATTGTGCTGCAAAATAATACAAACCAACAACGCGCTCTGTAATGATTTTTTTTACCACTGATGTCATTCCGCTAACACGAAACGCAAAAATAAGTGGCCGCGAAATCGTTGCAAGATCAAACAATTCAGCCCATTCGTCCCTCATTAAAAGAACTTTAAAATCATTCCGGTCTGTAGTTGGTTTCAAAGTATTAATATCATCAAATAAAGCTTTTTTCTCGAGACTCATCGTAACGCTTTCTCGCTTTGTTACCTCCCCATGACGTGACGTTACACTGAGATCAACATGACCTCTACCAGCCTCAAAACCTATCACAAGGCCCGTTCGCGTATAATCATCTTTATCTAAGTCTCTCTCACCTATCTCACATTCCCATTCTAATTTTTCGCATAACGCTGGAAAATAGGTCGTATTAAAATCTTTACGTCCAAATGCTGTCTCAAAATCTTCATCTTCAAACAGTTCAAACCCTAAAAGATTGTTCATAATCACAATCACATTACGTAAACTTGGCTGCACTTCAAACCCTGCTTGGTTTGCGGGAGCTGTTGGATCTATGAGGATATACGTTCCGCCTGCTATTGTAATTTTTGGTAACGTTACAGTTTGCCCATCGCTCATTACAATTGAGAAACTTTCTTTGGCTTCTTTTTTCTCATCATCATCTTCTCCAATTACCCCATGTATAAATCCTCGGGTATCGATTGGAGCAAGAGCTCTCGCACCATCTATCACCAATCGGTTATACGCGACACCCGGTATATTTTGTAGACAATCACTCCATGCTTGATGCACATTAAGCTTACCTATGTTTACGGGATCGATTTGTATCGTGTCGTAAAAATTCTTAATCATTGCGATCATCCCATCCCGAGATGTAAAAATCTTCTTGTTTGAATCATAGGCGTAAACATTACAAAGATTAAGCATTGTTGTTTCCATGCAATTGGTAAAAGTCTTTCCTTTGTAGGTTACGTCCATATCCCCAGAAAATGGCGGTAGTGGGGCCAGATAAAATCGTCCCATAATTTCTTTAAAGACTACTGCCTCAAAACTTTTATTGAGAACTGTATTATCAAGCTCTGCCCATTTTTTAATCGTTGGAATATTGTCTAGATCTTCTTTGATATAGATATCTTTAACCCACGCATCATTGATCAAAGTTCCAGGAATATCTCCTGGTGATTTTGATTCTTCGCCTATCTCACCAGATTCACCGCCACGAACTATCGTAAAAAAAGCATCAAAGTATTTCTTAAAATCTTCTTTAGATTGCGCTTTTGTGTATAAAAATCCTAACAAAACCCCTTCGGTCATCGATGGGAAATAAACATCTGTTTTACTTGCCTCACGGGTCTCAATCAGCACATTAACAAAATTTTTAACGCCATCTTGAGCAGCAGCAGCATTATTTTTTAGCTTATCATTCTGTAATTCTGGTTGTTTTTTTTCAAACGCTTCTTTTTGTTGGCGATACTTATTATAATCATCAAATATGTTGGGGGTTTTTAAGATCTTGTCAAAAACTTCTTTTTGCTTACTTAGATTACCTTTTTTCTTAGTATCATGCTCTGCTTCAATTTTTTCATTAAGTGTTTTAATTGTGCCCTCGAAAAACACTCGTACATCGGCCGGATGTTCTCTGCCTAATTTTGAAAACAAGTTCCTCATACTCAATTTTAATGGAGAAGACTCCAAGGTTTTTGCACTCTCTTTAACCTGCTTTATCTCGCTCTCAATCTGAGCTGCCTTTTCAGCAGTCTTCTGTAACGATGCTTTAAAATCAGGATCTAATGTAATAACTTTCACGATGTTATCTTTACAAGTTTTAGGTTCTTTATATTCAATAAAAAGATGTCCCATGATTTTTCCAATGGTACTTGCAGAAAAATGTGCTCCTGGGTTACTGCCCAACCTCGTCGCATTAAAACTTCCTGCCACTTCATGAAACAATGCTTTAATCAGCTTAACAGGGGCTTCGTCAGGATTTCCAAAACGATAGTAATTTCTTATAAAACCGGTTTCAGCCAATATCGCTCCATGCACGGGGGAGGCAGCAGTATACTCTTCGCCTAAACTGGATCTCAAAATAGTATACGTCCCCTTGAGCGTCCCAGGATCAACACACAGCAAACTGCTATACGTCATGACAAAAATTAATACCAAAATTTTACAAGAACTCTTCATATGCGCCCCTTTTTTATTACTCATATTGCCCAATATTACTCAATAGGGCTCAAGCACCAAAATCTTCTTATGCAAGCAGGTTCAAACACTTGATTTTTTTATAATAAGATTAAATTAAATACAAAGTCTATAGATCGCCCAAAAGCATCGGGTTATAATTGCTTGCAGGCACCCAGGTTCTTATCCAATTCCTGAGCCCCTTGATGGGTTAGTTCAAGAAAAAGTACGGTTTTGACTTCGTTTTTAGCTCTACAAAAACTATATTATTTAAATAACCTTGATTTTCAACCAAAACAATGCAAAGTTAATATTGATTTTCAACCAAAAACATGCTTTTAAGCCTTGATTTTTAACCATAATTCGCTAAATACTTTTAGAAAGTGAATTTTATGAAACGCATTATCGATTATTACTTGAAAAATTGGAAGACCGACCGTTATCGCAAGCCACTACTTCTTCGCGGAGCCCGACAGGTTGGTAAAACACATGCAGCTCGTAGATTGGGAGCCACATTCCCTGATTTTTTTGAAATCAACTTAGAAGATCAATCAGCGGCACAGATAATTTTTGAAAAGGATCTTCAACCAGAAAGGATTATTCGAGAACTATCGGCTCTTATGCTTAAACCTATCATTCCAGGACAGACACTGTTGTTTATTGATGAAATACAGGCTGTTCCCCGGGCTCTTCTCGCTTTGCGCTATTTTTATGAAAAGATGCCTGAATTACATGTGATAGCCGCCGGCTCTCTTCTCGATTTTGCTATAGAACAGGTTGGTATCCCTGTAGGCCGAGTAGATAGTTTGTATGTACACCCTCTCTCATTTATGGAATTTTTATGTGCGCTTAATGCACAAATTCTTGTTGAAGAAATACTTTCCCATACAAGTACAAGCATAGATGCAATCAGTACTGTTGTTCATAACAAGTTGCTTGGCTTGGTTGGAGAATATCTTGCTATTGGAGGGATGCCTGAAGTAGTAAATTGCTGGCAAGAAATCAAAGATCCGTTAGCATGCCCAAAATTTCATAAATCTATTCTTGCTGCCTATCGACAAGATTTTGGTAAATACGCTAAACGACTTCAAGTAAAATATGTTGAGGTCCTCTTTGAACATATTCCGTTGCAACTTGGCCAACAATTTAGATACAGTGCCATTGAAGGAGAATTTAGAAAACGGGAACTTGCTCCCGCGCTTGACCTTCTTGTAACTGCTGGAATTGCTCAAAAAGTTTATTCCTCTGCTGGTCATGGGATACCACTTGGAGCTCAAATTGACCCTCTTGATTATAAAGTAATTTTTCTTGACGTTGCGCTTGCACAGATAATGTTAGGTCTGCAAACCTCTGGTTGGTACATACATCCGCTTGCCGAATTTGTTAATAAAGGAGCACTTGTCGAAGCCTTTATTGGGCAAGAAATTTTGGTATATTCAGACCCATCAAGCAGACCAAATCTGTATTATTGGCATCGAAAAGAACGAAGCAGTAATGCCGAAATTGATTATCTTCTTCAACAAGAAGAATTCGCCATACCAATTGAGGTTAAAAGTGGGGAGGGGCGAACGCTCAGAAGTCTCCAGATGTTTCTTGATTCTCATCAAAAATCACCTTACGGCATTCGATTTTCGACTCAAAACTATTCTGAATATAATAAGATACGATCATATCCCCTTTATGCTGCATTTCAACTTGGTATGTGGCAAAACGAATTACGAAAATCCATTGAATCATTGCTGTAACGTGATACATTTTTAAATCTTTTTTAATAAGCATAAAACTAATAGAAGCTGCTTGGAAAACTATCCAAGCAGCTTCTCATTAGTTTCTCATATCGTTTGTAATATACGAAAAATATGTACGGAACTGATGTTTCATTATTCAACTTGATTCAACTTGACAGATATGTAACCTATATGTTACAATGTTACATATGGAATACAAAATAAAAACTTATCGAACAGAAGCCGGTAAGCGTCCATTTAGCAAATGGTTAAAAGATTTATCCGATAGAAGAGCTCAATCCGTAGTCCACTTGAGACTTGAAAGAGTAAAGATTGGCAACTTTGGAGACTATGATCCCGTTGGCAAAGGTGTTTATGAATTACGAATTGATATGGGTCCCGGTTATAGGATCTATTTTAGTAAAATTGGCTCAGAGATAGTTTTATTATTGTGTGCTGGCGATAAAGGATCTCAGCAAAAAGATATTGAAAAAGCTAAACAGTATTATGACGATTATAAAATACGAATTAAAAAGGGAGATTATTGTGACTAAGAAACTATTACGAAATAAACAAAACAAAGTAAAAGAAGCAAAAGAACCAAAGAAATTTTCTCCAAGCGTTGACTATCAAGACGAATTGATGGAATTTCTCAGGGATCATAAAAATGCTGCTGAGTATTTGAATATTGCATTTGAAGAATGCTTAAAAAATGACACTGAAGAGACCAATGCGATTTTCTTAAGAGCACTTAAAAATGTAGCCGAAGCTCAGGGATCAATGAGTGATTTGGCCAAACGTGCACACGTTAGAAGAGAAAGCATCTATCGCATTTTATCAGAGAATGGGAATCCAAGAATGCAAACCCTTGCCTCTTTGCTGAGTGCAATGGGATTTGGCCTGAAGGTATATGACATATCACATCAAGATTCATCAAGAAAATAGCCGCTTGGAGCACAAACGGCGCTTAAACACGAGCACTTAAAGTCTTGTCCAATTGCTGAGCTCCCTGATGGGTTGGTTCAAGAAATAATACGGTTTTGATTTCGTTTACGTCTATAAAAACTAATTCAAATCTTATCATCTAACATGCTCAGCAAATGAGCCTCTACTTTTGACTTTACCGTCTTTTGATTGTCGTATCGACTTTTTTAATCTTTTCTGCAAAAGTTTTTCATTGAGTTCCTCATGCTCTTCAACAGATATATCAATACCCGTAACCATCTTTTCTTTCATTAAAACCTCGTTTCGCCCTAAAACCACTAGCCTATTGACCATGGTACCATATTATGGTACTATAACATAAATAGTTTTGATTTTAAAACAAGGCCGTTGATGAATAAAAAACACAGAGATACACTGCAGGGAGCATTGGTGTCAGTACGTCGATTTTTAAAACATGCGGGGATAGAAGAATGATGAAGTATAAAGGATATTTAGGCGAAGTCTCTTATGATGCAAATGCAAAAATTTTCCATGGAGATGTTATTGGACTGAAAGATGTTATCACGTTTCAGGGAACGACAGTCAAAGAGATAGAACAAGCATTCAAAGATTCCATCAACGACTACATCGCCTGGTGCAAAAAGCGTGGCGAAAAGCCTGAAAAAACATTTTCTGGTAATCTTCGAATAAGAATCTCACCAGATCTTCATGCAGAGCTTTCACATCTTGCTGTAACACAAGGCCTAAGCTTGAACTCTCTCATTATTGATAAATTACAAAAAAAATAATAACCATATCACAAAATCGTCATCAAATAAGGGCACCCAGGTTCTTATCCAATTCCTGAGCCCCTTGATGAGTTGGTTCAAGAAACAGCACGGTTTTGGTTTCGTTTTTTGCGACTAAATAGTCTTTTGTTTGATACGCTGCAAGCGCACGATAATAATGGGCATCAAGATAGCCAGGTTCCAGCGTTATTGCACGCGTAAAGACATCTTTTGCTTTATTATAATCGCCGGTTTGAACGTAAACTTTGCCTAAATTAACCAAGGCAACTTCGGGGGTAAGATAATGCTTGTCACCCAGTAAATTCTGCCAAATCTTGCACGCTTCGTCACATTTGCCTTGTTGGGCAAGCACACATGCATAGTTATTTAAAACTTCAGGCTTGGCCAAGGGATCGATAGCTTCATCACCTAAAGACAGCTTAAAACAGGCCAAACTTTCTTCTGTTTGGTTAAGTTTAAACAAAATAGTTGCTTTAAGCGCAAGGTATTCTGGCTTTTTATCACAGGCAAGTGCTTTATCGATATGATTCAAGGCTTTTTTATAGCCAAGATCTGAAGATACGTCTTCTGATAGCTCAAGCATACTCAGCCTGTAATACGACTGCGCCAGCTGGATATTCTTTTTTTTGCCGCATGCTGATATAAAAAAAATCCCGATAATAAGTATATAACGTATACCCCTCGAGACCCAGCCTACGCCCTTCCCACTACGCCCACGTGGCTTCGAGGGACAAGACGTGGCGGAGTTTATCCTGAGCTCTGTCGAAGGGGCGGGCAGGCACCCAATATCCCGACGGGGCGACGAAAAAAAATAGTACAGAATGGGTTTAATAGGTCCATACGTCATAATACCCTTTGTTTTATGTGATCTTTGATATACTAGAAAACATCTGTAAACTAGCATGTTGTCATAGTACTATTTCAAGCAATTAAGAATATTTTCTTCACCGCAATGTGTAACAAAATTTATAAGGGTCTGTGTGTTGTTGATCTGGGATGAGTTTTTAAAAATTCTTAAAGAAGAAGCCGGAAGCCAGATTGTCGAAACCTGGTTTAAGGCTGTTACTTTTGAAGAATGGGACCCTTCAACGCATACGGTCATTCTACGGGCCCCGAACCAATTTATTAGCACATGGATTCACGATCATTATGCAGAGTTACTAAAAAAGCATTTGGCCAGGCTTTTATACACGGACAATATCCAGCTCATGATTATTGGAGCTCAACTCGATAAAACTAACGAGCGTACCATTATTCCAGCATCGATCGTTCAAAAAAATAATTTTGGGCATGCCCAAGCCCAACAAAATATTGCTTTACATACTAATAATAATAACAGTAATAGTAATTATAATTATCAGCGCCATACACAAACAACCCAATTTACATCTCACGCTCAACCGACGTATCCTGGAACCTCTCATGGAACATCTACAGACACTCACCATAAGCTCAGTGTTATAGAAAAAAAAACCAAAGAGAGAACAACCTGTAATCTTAATGAGAACTATCGATTTGAAAATTTTATTGCGGGGCCCAGCAATTCATTGGCTCATGCAGCAGCGTATGCAATTTGCGAAAACGTTGGACGCGTGTATAACCCCTTATTTATCTATGGTGGCACAGGCCTGGGTAAAACGCATTTATTACATGCGATCGGTAACGAAGTAAAAAGACAACACCCTTCGCTTATTGTTCGTTATGAAACATCTGATCATTTTATTAACGACTTTATTAATTGCATTCGCTTTGATAGAAGTCAGCAATTTCGGAGCAAGTACCAAAAAATCGATGTTTTACTCTTTGATGATATTCAGTTTTTATCAAATAAAGAACAGACTCAAGAAACTTTTTTTCATGTTTTTAACGTTTTACATGAACAACAAAAACAAATTGTTTTATCAAGCGATACGTTTCCTAAAGAAATTACGGGTCTTCAGAGCCGACTGAAATCACGTATGGAATGGGGCCTTGTCGCAGATATTCAAACACCTGACCTTGAAACAAAAATTGCTATTCTCAAGAAAAAATCAGAACTGCATGGCGTGCCTCTTGCAGATGACGTTGCAGAATTTATTGCGTCACGGGTACTTTCTAATATTAGAGAACTAGAAGGTGCTCTTATACGCGTTAGTGCATTTTCGTCGTTAACGAACCAAACCATAACGCTTGACCTTGCCCGACGCGTTTTACTGAATTTACAAGAGAAGAGACCCGAAGGTGTATCACTTGATAATATTCTTAAAATTGTTTGTAAAAATTTTTCGATGTCGATTACTGACATAAAATCAAAATCGCGCCAAAAAGATATATCTTCTGTTCGCCAGGTAGCACTTTTTTTGATGAAAAAGACAACGTTTTGTTCACTGCAAGCAATTGGAAGCTTTGTCGGCGGCCGGGATCATTCAACCGTTATTCATGCGATCACCAAAATTGAGAATCTTATTAACGAAGATGCGTCGTTTGCTCAAAAAATCAAAGCGCTCGAACAAGAAATTTTAATGGGATAACAGGGGTGATTTTGCTAAAGTATTTCAATAGATTCAAAACATCTGGTAGCATTGGTACGTTAAAAATTGTTTCGAAAAAACTAGATTTAAAGCTCTTTGCTAAGAACGGGTAAATAAAGGAGATGGGTGTATGCAAAAGTTATTGTTTCATGGTCGCTCTTTAATTCTGCTTGCAGGATTCTTGCTCGTTAATGGGTGTGGCCGACAAGAAGAAAAGCCTAAACAGGTTCCTGCAAATACAACCAATATAGGCGCAGCTCAGACTCCTATTATGTCACATGATGATCACCATGACCATGTTACGTTAACAATGCCCGCAGCCGCTGGTCACGAGCCAGAAATACCCGATAAACTTCCTGATCCAGAACATCCAGTAATGCCAACAGAATCAAGAGAATCAATAGAATCACAAGAACCACGAGGCCCAGACATGGGCGAACCTGAAGAACAGGTTCAAGAATCGAGTATCAAAGAAGAAAAACAAGAAGAAAAAAAGCCTGAAGCAAAAATACCTGAAACAACTAATCCCAACCAATCAAAAAGTATTGATTTTGAGGTTGAAAATAAAACCGGAAAAACAATATATGTCACCTGTTTTTCGTATGTTAAAAGACGCGATTTCTCTCGATGGAAATGGGAAAAATCTGACGTTTATTGTATAGAAGACAATGCTCACGCAATCATAGGTTTGGAGAAAATCGACGACGAGCAGGACCGAAAAAACGTCTTAGGTTATTTAGCAGTATGCAACACAGCACAAGAAGCTCAAGATACCACCTATGAACTTTTGAAAGAAGAGCAGCAAATCGATCTTGATGAAATTAGTAAATTACATGGCAAAAAAGTTGTCATCACGGTTGAAAAATATGGCATGAAGGGAGAATTTCTTGAATATGATTTTATTGATAAAACCGATAAAAAAAAAGCCTCTCCATCGGTAGACTTTCCTGTTGAAAATAAAACAGGTAAACCGTTATTTGTTACCTGTTTTATATATGAAAAAAAAGCAAAGGGGAGATGGCTTGTTGCCGTTGAAGACAAAGATGACGTGGCTATATGGCGCTATGAAAAAACAAATGTCGTCAAAATCATGCCCAATGAACAAAAGATGATCCATGTTGATACGATAATGGTCAAGCGCGATCGAGACGCTTTAGAAGGATATCTTGCCATTTTTGACGAAGACGAAGAACAACTTGCTCAAGACTCGATATATGAATTGCTTGAATCAAGCAGAAAACTCAGCCTCGGTCTTTTATACAGACTTGAAAATAAAAAAGTTGTACTCGACATTGAAAAGTACGGAGTTAGTGGCGATTTTATTGATTTTACCATAAAACCTGTAAGCAAAATTGATTTTACCAAAATTCTTAAGTAACAAGCTTATATAACAAGATTGATTGTATGCAAAAAAAAACCATAAAAAAATTAGACGAAACAGACAAAGCAATAAATACAGAAAAAACAGAGACCGTTTACGCCCATAAAAGCGTGCTCGTCAACGAAGTATTAACCTATATTAACCCCCAACCAAATAAAATATATGTCGATGCAACATTTGGGGGTGGCGGTCACACACGAGCAATTCTTGATGCCCAGCCCACCTGCAAAGTGATTGGGATCGATTGGGATATGAAAGCAATTGAAGAGAATGAGCCCGCACTTACCGAAAAATATGGCGATCGCTTAACGGTGTTATGGGGAAATTTTGCCCATATATATAAGCTTCTTAAGCAAGCAAAAATTCAAAAAGTTGACGGCATTCTTGCCGATTTTGGGACCTCTCAGTTTCAGATTCATCACAAAGCTGGTTTTTCTTTTCAAAAAAACACGCCATTGGATATGCGCATGTCACCAGCACATCAACGCAAAACAGCAACTGATATTATTAACGGTTACTCAGAAAAAGATCTTGCTACATTATTTTTTTCGTACGGTGAAGAAGCACACGCAAAAAAAATTGCCCGTGCAATCGTACTCGCACGCACAGAAAAGCGCATAACAACAACGGGGCAACTTGTTGACATTGTTGCATCGGTCATACCTATGCACCGCGAAAAACGAAATATACATCCGGCAACAAAAGTGTTTCAGGCGCTCAGGATAGAAGTTAACCATGAGCTTGAAAATATTAGTACGTTTTTGAAAGCCGCCCTTCCGTTTCTTAACCCAAAGGGTCGCTTGGTATGCATAAGTTTTCATTCGTTAGAAGATAGAATTGTAAAAAACTTTTTTAAAGAACACAGTACGCACGGCACGACAGAACTTGAAATTCTGACGGCAAAACCAATCACAGCCAGTCCCGACGAATTGCTCGAAAACCCTTCATCCCGATCGGCAAAAATACGCGCTGCGCTCAAAAAATAAAAAACTTACAAAATAAGATCTTTTTTGTAATAAAATAGTTGACAAAAAGCTGAGTAGGATTTAAATTTATCCCAGATCAGTGAGGGAAGCAAAATTTAATAAATGGTCGCTGAGCATCTATTGTGAAGTCGCTCGCACCTGGTTGCTAACTGAAGGAACATAAATGAAAATTACAGAAGTAAAAGTGTATCCAGCAAATGAAGGCAAACTCAAGGCTTATGCTACCATGGTTTTTGACGAATGCTTCATTGTTCGTGATATGAAAGTAATTCAGAGCGACAAAGGATTGTTTGTTTCAATGCCTTCACGCAGAAAAAAAGATGGTTCTTTCAAAGACATCGTACATCCTCTTAATGCAGATACTCGTAAAATGATTGAAGATCGCATTATTGAAGAGTACAATAAAGTTGCAGAATCTGGAGCCGTAGCCGTTGACGCTGACGCCGATGAGGCTTAGATCCTGAAACCCGGCCTATGCCCTACGTGCCCTTCGGCAAAACTCAGAAGTAAACGCGGCGGACAAGCAAGTCCATGATGACATAAATTATATTAGAGAAACAATTAATTGGGGCGTGGCCAAGTGGTAAGGCAGCGGTTTTTGGTACCGCCATTCGGAGGTTCGAATCCTTCCGCCCCAACCAACATTACGAATCTTGCCCTGTGAAACAAAAATTTAATCCACAAGATTTTAAAGCTTCCTTTTTTGAGGAAGCTTTTTTTAATCTTAATCAAACATATATTCATCCAACCGCTATCGTAGGCGACCAGGTAGAACTTGAAGATAATGTCAAGATTGGTCCATACTGCGTTGTGGTTGGAAACGTCAAAATAAAATCAGGCACGCGTCTTCACGCCCATGTTGCGGTCGGTTTTCCAGCTCAGAACGTTGGAACACAGGTTAGTTCAGGCTCACTTGAGATTGGCAAAAATTGCGAAATACGCGAATTTGCAAGCATTCATGCATCAAAGTATCCCAACGGCAAAACCGTTATTGGTGATAATTGCTATATCATGTCATACAGTCATGTTTCACATGATTGTGTTTTAGAAAATAATGTTACGTTGGTTAACGGTGTTAATCTTGGTGGTCATACCCATATCGAAAAAAACGCTATTTTGATGGCTAATAGTGCAACGCACCAGTTTTGCCGCATCGGCCAATTTACAGCCCTTGCACCCTTCAGCGCGATTCGCCAAGATCTGCCACCATTTTGTATTTTCAGTGGCAAGCCAGCAGGGTTTGCAGGCTTGAATGTGATCGGTCTAAAACGTGCTGGTCTATCAAAAGACAATATTAATAATTTAAAACACGCAGCTAAGCTTTTGTACCAAGACAAACTGTTACTACCTGCAATAGAAGAACTCGCAACCCAAGAACCATGGGGACAAGATCCGTATGTGCAACATTTTATAACGTTTATCAAAACAAGTTCACGCGGAATCTCACGAAAAGCTATCACTGAATCAAACGACGACGAATTTTAACGCATTAACGCATTAACGAATGAAAAAAAACATGATTAAATTAGGAATTATCGGACTTGGTCATATGGGTGGTTACCACGCTTCAGTGTGCACATCTTCTCAAAATGTTGATCTTGTTGGCGTTGCAGACCCTCACGAGTCAAACTTACAAAAAATTAAAGCTGCAACCGTTATTAAATCTTTAGATTATACGACATGGATAGACAGCGTGGACGGTGTTATTATCGCTGTTCCAACACAATATCACTATGAAATAGCTAAAGACTGTCTTGCCCGTGGCAAGCACGTCTTGCTTGAAAAACCTCTTACCAAAGAAATTTATCAGGCTGAAGATCTCTTTGCAACCGCTCAAAAAGTGGGCGTTGCGCTGCATGTAGGGCACGTTGAACGATTTAATGGTGCGGTACAAGAGCTCAAAAAAATTATAGACAAGCCGTACATGATTGAAAGCCATCGCATGGGCCCCTTCTCACCACGCGTACAAAAAGATAGCGTTATTCTTGATCTCATGATTCACGATCTTGATATTATTCTTAATCTCGTTGGCTCACCGGTAAAAAGTCTGAACGTCCAAGGCAAAAAAGTCCATACAGATTCTTGTGATATTGCAATCGTACAACTTGGCTTTGAAAACGGCGCTATAGCAAATATTGTTTCAAGCCGGGCGTCACAAATCAAAAAACGAACCATGGCTATTCACCAAGAAAATGCTTTTATTCAGCTCGATTTTACCACACAAGATATCTCGATTCACCGCCATGGGAGCGCAAGTGTTCAAGTTGGCACAGACCAATTAAAATACAAACAAGAAGCGACGATCGAGCACTTATTTGTCTACAAAGATAATCCGCTCAAGCTTGAAGTCGAACATTTTGTCGCAGCTATCAAAGCAGGTGATAATCTTGCCAATCCAGAACAAGATATCACGGCACTTGCTCTCACCTTTGAAATCGAAAAGCGCTTAGGCTTGCGATGATTGCCCTTATTGCAGGTACCGGCACGCTCCCTCTGGAAGCGTGCAAAAGTCTTATAGCTCAAAATCTGGATTTTTTTGTTATCTCGTTATTTCCAGAAAATAATTTAGACAACCTTCAAGTCGTTACTATGGGTAAAGCTCGGGTGATCGCCCAAGATGTTTTTAAGCCCGGTCAGGTCTTAGAACTTCTAAAAAAACAACAAACAACTCAGGTCTTTTTTATTGGCAAAGTAGACAAAAAACATCTGCTTTCCCATATTAAGCTTGATTGGCTTGCTCTTAAATTACTCGCATCGACGGTCTATAAAAGCGACGCTTCGCTCATGCAAACCATTCTTGACGAACTTGCACGTCACAATATTCAGGTCATCAAGCAAGACAGCGTTCTTAAGTCACTCTTGGTCCCCCCAGGAGTTCTTACCGGGACATTAACGCCCGAACTAGAAGCAAATATTACGATGGGCATCAAAACAGCCATGATGCTTTCTCTCTCTGATATCGGCCAAACGATCGTTATCAAAGACACGATGATCTTAGCCGTAGAAGCCATCGAAGGCACTGATGCTTGCATAAAACGTGGTATTGATCTGGGTAAAACAGGTGTTATTGTCTGTAAAGCTGCCCAACTAGGTCAAAATAAAAAATTCGATCTCCCAACCCTTGGGCCTGCATCACTTGAACATATTCAAAAAAATCAAATCTCAGCTATCGCCTGGCTCTCGACTCACACGTTAATCGCCCAACAAGAAGCATTTATCAAAAAAGCCAAAGAACTTGGCATCACACTCGTCTCCGTCGCCCCACCATCCAAGTAATAGTCTTTTTTAAAGAGACTGGAACTCAGGCAAAATTAATTTTGTTAAACGCCAGACACGGGATCGCTATAAAAATTACATATTCATAGACTAATAGAATTACTATTGGTTAGGCTAAGCATAGGTATCAAGAAAAAATACTCTCCAGACAATATAAAGGGGGCCCTCATGAATTATTGGTTAAAACATTGGTGCGGCACAAAAATTGTGCGTATTATGCTCATGATAGTTTTCGGGACACTTGTATCAACCGAAACAGTATTGTGCGTGGCGCAATGTGAATCTGCTTTTCCCGCCCAAGCATCTGGTCAATCAGCTTCTATAGTAACGAGAATTACTGGGAAAACGGTTAAACTCGATATGCAGTCCAATGACACAGATGACATCACCAACAGCTCCCGCTCCAAAAAACGTAAAAAAAGAAGACGAAGAGAGCAAATATAGCTGAGAGAAAACAGGTATTCGTGAGATTTTTTATGTCGTGAGATTTTTTATGAGAGGCTAATTACATGAAAAAAATTGCTCAAACAAAACGATACTTGCTACCCATAGGGGTTTGTCTGTTTTTGTTCATTGGATTGTTTGCTGCACAGCCACAACCAGATCTAGAAAGAGCCCGTGCTCTTGCGTTGCAACAAGCAAAACGAGCCGAACAAACAGAATATTTCAGTGAATTAAATCGATTACACAGATCTCTCTGGTATTTTGAAAAAAATCTTACGCTTGCTCAACAAAATTCTGATAAAGAAAAAATTACAAGCGCTACAGAAGCTCGAGATCGAGCACAAAAAAAATACGCTGAATTTTTAAAAGAAGCTCACAAGTATTTGGTGCATAAAGATCAGCTAAGGTGGCTTAACGAACCTGGCCAGTGGCCTGTTTATTGGGCTGAGCAAGAGGCTCAAGAGATACGTGAGTCAGCGTTAAAAAAAGAGCTGCTGGCAAAGCGCGCAGAAGAAAAAAAACAGCATAGTGATAGATTAGCGCACGCTCTTGCAGCAAGCATCGTGCCTGCCAAGACAAGTGAGCTTAAACAGGCAGAAAAAGCAGAAAAAAAGGTAACCCATCAAGATATCATAGATTTTCTTGCCTATGTTTTAGATCTACGCACAGATTATCCCTTTGAGCGCTTTTTTATTATTGAACAACTGCTGAATGACACCGATCCTGCTCATCAAAATGTGCTCACTGATGTTGCTGACTATGTTGCACATGAACCCCAGTTTATCAAGCAGTTACTACAAGCCCAAGAGGACTATTTTGATGCAATGCATGAAATGTTGCGTGAAAAAATAATCACCGTGGTTCCGCTCTTTCGTGAGTTGCAACATAAACAGGTCGATGCACTTAATGCTGCTCGCGATTTTGAACGTGCGCGTCTTTATACAGATAGCCTTGAGCATTTTGATTATGGCGAAAAAAATGCATTTGAAAATGGATTGAAAGAACTTGCTCGTTTTGATACAAAGTCGCACGTTGCTCGGTTACTCATGCACTATCGTGAACAAGCACAAAAAGCTCAGGATGATTTGTTTAAGGCCTGGACGATTGACAGTGCTGACGCTAAATCTTTAAGAAGCAAACTTGAAGCTGCCAATACTGTTAACTGGGAGGCCCATAGAAAGAGAATTGCACGTAAACAAGCGACTGCAAAGCGCAAAACAAAGAGGGAAAAAAATAGGGCTCGCAGGCGCTCTCAGAGTCCTGTTGTTCAACCGTTACCAGCGGTAAAACATCCCCAAGTTGCAGGAAAAAAATCAAAAATTACAGAAGTTGCTACAGAAGTTGTTCCCAAAGACCTGCCTCTGCAGCCACTTGAAGTATCTCCTAATCTTCCTGATGCAGAATTTAAAACATTGGCACGCTCCAAACGAGCAAAAAAAGCCCTACCAGAAACATATATCAATCACATGCTTGAAAAGTTCAATCGAAGTGGACTATCAGAAGCACCCCAATATAATGACATACAAAGACGCATGCAAGAAGCGAATAGAGATACTATTGATGACACGTCTTCGGATGACTTTATTGTGATTAATGACACGATAAACCACGTACACATTGCTCTCTCTAAAACAGCTCCAAAAGTTAGCCCTCAAAAATACCCATGGTTTTTACGCTATAAAAGAAATATTGGCAAAAAAAATGATGTCTATCATCTCTTTTCGTTTATAACTGATATTGTATGCTCAAAATTACCGTGTATTGAGTCCCAAGAAAACAACCCTCAAGCAGCCAATGAAGTGTATACGCGCAAAGAATTTGCTGGAGAGATTCGATTTTTAGATGACGATGAGCGTGTGGTGACGCGAGAGCCGGGCGTCTTTGAGTACTTTTTCAACCAGTCGGGAGACTGTTTTCATCGTTGGTTTAGGAAAAAAGCACCTATAGCTCCATAAATAACACAAACGTATCTTAAACCCGTTTAAACGAAATCGTATCACCCACAGCTATCCCATGCTCTTCACAAAACCCAGCATTAACTTCAACGGCATAGTGTGCCGGTTTTTCAGATGGAAGAATTTTTAGCGAATATGGGGTCGCGTTTTTCTGCATGCTCACAATTTCTTTCTTTCTATTCACAAAAATAATATCTAATGGAATAATCGTGTTTTTCATATAAAATAATCGTAGTGCTTCATCAGGAAACATAAATAACATTCCTGCACGCGATTCAAGTGTATGGCGATACATTAACCCTTGGTTTCGAGCCTGCTCGCTTTCTGCGATCTCAATAGTAATTTCTATTATTTTTGTTGGTGTTTTAGGTATATCTTGAGATGTATCCTGTTTTTTATGAAACGATAATAATCCGTCTTTACAAAACCTCGGTTGTTCAAACAACCGGGGTTTTGCCAAACATACTTTTTTTAGATTTCGTGAAAAAACTTCTTGATGCGCACCGCTTACGAGTAATAAAAATAATACAACAAAAAGCATACATCGTCTTTGCAACACTTTTTTCTCCTCTAACAATTTTTAATCCATCTTAGGTTTGCTTGACAATCAGAGCTCTCGACATGCTACCATAAAAAATAGTCCCTAAAAACATCTTCGTACATTACAGCATACTACAATTAAATCTAGAGGAGAAAGTTGACATGAAATTACGTGCAATAGTATGTATAATCATAGCAAATTTAGTACTTCAATCGACAGTCTCAGCAAATATGCCAGAGCTTATTACTGGGTTAGAAACACTAAAAAAAGTATTAATAAAATTGACTGATGTTCTAAATCCTAACATCCTAATAGTTGTCAGAGCAGAAACGCAGCACATTTCTCTTGATATGCACCCAGATAGTACAATTGCTCAAGTTAAAGAACAAATATTTAACGAAAAGAAGATTCCCGTTGCAAAACAAAGAATTCTCGGAAAGGGAGCGGAACTTAAAGATGAAACTACCTTGAGAGAATTACTCAAGAAAAAGATTGAGCTTACTACGGAGCTGCACCTTATTATAAGATTGCACACACCTGCTGCTGGAGCAAGTGGCCCAGAAGAAGAAAAACCCACCACACGACCTGCTGAAGAAACTGGGATGCAGATTTTCATTAGAACCCTGACTGGAAAAACAATTACTCTCGACGTGACACCCGATACTACGATTGCTGACATCAAAAACAAAATATTTGCCAAAGACCAAGCGTTTCCGGTAGAGCGACAAAGAATTATTTCTAATGGGAAAACGCTTAAAAACGATAAAAAAACCTTGAGAGAGTGCAAGATTGCGGGGCAAAGCGACTTAAACGTTATTTTAAAATTGCCAGCAGAAACAGCACCTGCACCAGAAGAAAAAATGCAAATTTTCGTGAAGACATTGAAAGGTATGAATCTTCCCCTCGAAGTTATGCCCAAAACTACGATTCTTCAGGTTAAAGAACAAGTATTCTCCCAAAGACCAGAACTTCAGATAACCCACCAAAAAATTATTGTTGCGGGTGATGAACGTGATAATAAAATGACTCTGGAAGCATGCGGAGTTACGAATGGCAGCACGCTATTTCTCGTTATAAGAGTACCAAAAATTGCAACCGAAACGCCCGCAAGACCTGCAGGTGGTGCCGTGACAGAAGGTAAAGAAGAAGAATGGGTTCCCGCACTACCAGCGGCATCGGGAATACAAATTAGGGTAAAAGCACTTGCTGGAAATATGATCACGATCGATACGTCGCTCGATGATACAATTGCTCAGGTCAAAGAAAAAATCTTTGCCAAAGAAAAAATCCCGGTAGAGAAACAAAGACTTTTCTGTGCTGGTAAAGAGTTTGAAAATGATCATAGGGTACGTGAATATCAACATACCATTCAAAAAGAGAATACCGTACATCTCGTTTTACAACCGTCTGCAGCAGCAACTCCAGCTCCAGAAGAAGAAAAATCCTATCAAATATTTGTGAAAACACCGGATGGAAAAACAGTTACTCTTGATGTGTTGCCCAATAACACGATTGCTCAAGTCAAAAAAAAGATATTTGATGAAGAGAAAATCCCGGTAGGCAAGCAGAGGCTCAGTACTACCAATGGTACCAAGCTTGAAAAAGATTCTCAGACCTTGAAAGACTATAATGTTGGGAAGAATAGCACACTATATCTCTTTAAAAAAACATCCAAAAGAGTTGCAAAAAAAGATGATATACAAATTTTCGTGCAAGTACTGACCGGAAAGACAATCACATTAGATATCTCGCCCAATGATACAATTGCTCAGGTTAAACAGCAAATATGTAATCGTGAACTGATCCCTGTAGAGCGACAAGGACTTCTTTTTGCTGGAAAACAGCTTCAAAATGATAGGACGGCGAAAGACTATAATCTTGTGAACAGAAGCACTATGCATCTCGTTTTAAGATTGCCTGAACAAGCAACAGCAACTCCAGCTCCAGAAGAAGAGTAACCGAAAAGCATCCAGTATCGCAGTATATAAAAATAAAACGGGGCTCGATGTACATCGAGCCCCGTTTTTAATAAGATCAAATATGTTGGAAAATCGTGTCGTAACTTTGAAACGCCGCCCGCACCCCTCTACTCGGACCTTCGGTCCTCCATCGGGGCAAACGGCTTTTTTTGTATCACTTTACGCGGTAACAACAGGACTACCTAAGCGCTCTTTTGCCCATGGGTAAACCCATTCTCCAAAGCATCTCGCACCATACGACCCAACAACCCCACCGGCCATGCCAAAGAGATTATTGCGAATCGCGTCAACAACTTTATCGATAGTGGTATCTAAACTCTTTGGATTCTTCTTAAATGCCCGATTAATAGCGGCAGCTTCTGAATAACGTACCAAATGATGAGCAGCCAACTGATTTAAAACAATATAAATAAGTCGTTTATTAATTGCAACTGGAGTATTATCTGATTCTCGCAGAAGACCACGGTCTTGCAAAAGCGGGATCATCTTGTTACGCATTGGTGATCCATCTTCCAATACTTTTTTCAACAGATCCTTGGCAAATTCAAGAATTTGCTCAAATTCTTCTTGCATATCTTGCCACTGATATGCCCATTCATTAACAGAATCTTTTGAAAAAATATCAAGCGCAACAAGTACGCGTCCAAATCCACCGGCAGCTTTTTTCATGAGCCCACCGATCGGTTTTTGATATTTCGTTGCTAGATAGGTCCCACCGTACATGCCAACACTGGACATAATATAATCAAGAACATTGCGCTCGATATATTCACGATCGATGCGAGCTTCATGTGCTTTTTGATCTTCGACCCCACCGACTGGGAACTCTTTTTTCAGGGCGTCATAATCAATGCCATGTCCTTTAAAGAGATCTTTGCGATCAAATTTGGCAATTTTTTGTATATATGAATTGGGCTGTAAAAAGAAAAATGGGAAAAGAATATCAATCGCTTCGCCAAGTATTTCAGGTTTTACAATACCCAGTGTCCATTTTTCTAGGTTACCAAGCGTTTCTGAGTCAGTATTCCAATACACTTCATTGACAATTTTTGAAGAAATATACTTTTTGCCTTCTTGAAAAGCATGCATAAGCGCCGTCTTCATATGTGCATCGGTATTTGGCCACAGACCTTGAGATCTATTGCCAAATAACTTGACATGAAAGAGGTGATGATAGACAAATGCCGTTGAAATTCTGCCTGCAATATTCATAATTTTTGATGACGGCTTTGACCAGACACCTGGATTATACGCTATTGGTAAAGCCTGTAATGCAGCAATCCCTTGGTATAATAACACCTGTTTTTCATCCAAAGAAGCAATTGATTTTGTCCCAAGAACCGTATCAGTAACCAAATCGTTTAAATTATCAGACTGTTGGGCAAAAAAGTACCAGAGTGATAATGACGAGGTAAACGCCCAATCCATTGCTGAAGAAATAAACATCGCCCGTTGATCACGGCGATAATCTTTTTGATACAACTCTAAGAGGCCATGAGATGCTTGATATGCACGTGTAATAATCTTGAAAAATGTATAGGCACCCTCAGGAGTTCTGAATCCTGCGTGATGCTTAATTGATGCAAAAACATTGAGTGAACGTGTATATTTTGCAATATCTCGACGCCAGTGCTCAAGAACTTTTTTTGTTTCTTTTTCCAGCGGCTTATTGGCAAGCGCTGCAATAGACGTATCAAGCCTATGAATAATCTCTCCCAACGCGTGATGCGTTGTCGCAAAATTCTGGTCCAAGCATTGCATTGCATACACAACCAACGCCCGCGCGTCTTTATCTTTGAGTGCAGTAATCATGTTGAGCATACGTTGTAATGCTGGTTTAATTTTTTTACATTGATCACCGAACTGACCACCTGAAACAAGAGACATATTATCGCTGAGTGTTTGGTGCAAGGCGATAAGATCTTTTTCTTCATAGGGCTCATTGATACCATTGCGATTCTTCATGCTTTGTTGAAGGTTTGACATCATCGAACCCAAATCAAATGTACTTAAAAATGGCATTTGCCATGCAGAATCACTCTGCGGCTTAAGTGATTCAATCAATGTCTTGAAGCCACCCGTTACCAGCGCAAAATGCAACTTTTCAAGATCGTTCAGTAATTCCTGGAGTTTTTCTTGCTGTTCTTCTGAAAAGAGATTTGCTTGGGCTTGAGCAATTTTGTCTAAATCTCTGCGTAAATCTTGGCATAAAACCAATAAGCAATCGGGTAAGTTAAAAGATGCAACAAATTCTTGGAAGATTTTTTTTGCTTCAAGAATATCATTACGTAACGCTTCGGGTGCTTTTCTGAGCATCTCTTCATGCTTTTTTGCTATGCTTTTTTGATAAAATTCCTGGATGGTTTTCATCAAATCTTCTTCATTGAAATTTAAGAACTCATTCATACCATTGCTCACCATCTGAGCCAGTTCTTCTTTTTTATCTGTTTTTTGTTCAACAGGCGTCTCTTCTTCTGGTGTCGTCTCTACGGGTATTGCAGACGGAGTATCAGAAGTATCAGGAGTATCTGTTGGCTCATCTGTTGGCTCGTCTTGATGCACCAATTCTTGATGTACCAATTCTTGCTCGTCAGCACCAGCAACAAATCCACAATAACTTAAAGAAATAGTAAAAATAATGTATAAGATTTTTGAAAACATGAATATAATCCTTTGCTTGTTTTCCCACCCACAAGACTAACGTCCGGTCGCCCCTACAAGGAACAAACACCATGCAACCAGACAGCAACAACCAGTATGTCAGGCAATAGCCATAAGTCAAGATTCTATCGCGCAACAAATGGCTGCAGGACTACCCAAACAAACAATTAATATCCAGACAGAAATATTTATTATAATAGTGAGAACAATTATAACGATCGATAGGTGCGACCAAAATTGACGATCAGACCAATCATACAGAATAAACAAACCAGCGCCGTCCCCCCATAACTAATAAACGGAAGCCCAAGTCCCTTGGTTGGAAGCAGCCCGGCAGTAACCATAAGATTAATCGCTGCCTGCAATGTTATAAAGATCACAAAGCCCAGGGTCGTAAAAAAAGAGAACGGGGTTGGCATACGCAATGCAATACGTAGGCCAAACAAACAAAACAAAAAATAGAGCGTTATGATGATACATGAGCCAATAAAACCAGTCTCTTCAGCGATAATCGAAAAAATAAAGTCTGTATGCTGCATAGGAAGATAAAAGAACTTCTGCTTAGAGTTCGAGATCCCCAGGCCCCAAATATTGCCCGAACCAATAGCTATCAAAGACTGTATAATCTGAAACCCTCGGCCCTGCGGGTCTGCCCATGGATTCATAAAGATCAAAATCCGGTTTAGACGATATGCTTTGGTCATCACGAGCCAAATCACAGCAGGACAGGTTAATAATACGGTGATAATTAAATGTGAAAACTTAAACTCTGCAACGAAAAAGAGCACAAGTGCCGTCACAAAAATCGATACGACCGAGCCAAAGTCTGGCTGTTTGAGTAAAATTGCAAACGTAATGCCCAGAATCGTCAAAAACGGTAAATAGCTTTGAATAAACGATTTGATCATATGTTGCTTGCGTTCTAAAAAAAAGCCAAAATAGATAAAAATAAACAGTTTGAGCAGCTCACTTGGCTGAAACCCAATCCCCTTAAACGAAAGCCATCGATTAGAACCGTGTACTTTTAACCCTAAAGCAGGCACAAACGTAAGTGCCGTTAAGAATAACGACCCCAAAAAGAAATACGGCGCATATTTCTTCCAAAAATCTACCGGTATTGCCGCAAAAGCAAAAAAGCCTATGCAAGCTGGTATGAAAAACAACAGCTGCTTTTTTAAAAAATAATGGGATGACCCAAATTTTTCCAGGGCAAAGATCGAGCTTGATGAGTAAATAAAAATAAACCCAATAACGGTCAAAATTAATGCCAGCGAGACAAAAACTCGTATATCTCGTCGCAGTGTATCAACGGGCAATGCCATACAACTCCCCTTTTTCTCTTTTTAACCTTATAACTATCTAGAGCTATTCAGCCATAGCTTTTTCATAGAACAACAGATACGGCTGAAATGCATACTCTACCAAGTTTTTTACCATGTCTTTTTTTGCCTTATCTTGAAATTGAGCATTTTTAGCTGGATCAGTTTTCAAAGCTGCGATAATTTGTTTTATTTTTTCTTTTTCTGCAAAGGCTTTTGCATCTTTTTTTAATTGCTCTTTTACCTGAGCATCAACTTGAGCATCTAAACTTATATCCGTTTGATCACCTTTTTGTGTTAACTGATTTTTCAAACTTATCAGCTTCATCTTTAGGAGCAAAAGAGCAGGTACAAGTTTTTCTATACCATCACCTGTTTTCTCAGTTTTTTTCTTACTTTTTATTCGTTCTCTTTCTTGAGCATCATGCATCTTTTTTACTAAATCATCACGGATCTTTTTCATATACTCAGGATTTTTTTCCAAATGCACTTGCGCAGCAGTTACTTCTGCTGGTACAACAACCACTTGATCTTCTGCTTCCTTTTTCAGCAGCGCGTCAAACCGGTCTTCAAAATTGGCACTCGGGGACAATTCAAAACCATCTTTTGCTGCGTTTACTACAAGTAACTCTGATTGTTTTATAGAAGTATCTGACCTAACAGGTATAAAAAACCCCATGTTGAGAATTTTGTCCATTTGAGGACCAGAAATCTCATACCGTCTCGTATCATCAAAATATATCCAAGCACCCGTATGTATATCTCGGGCAAAGGCTGTGTAGTGACCCAACGCAGACGTTGCACCAGAATGCAAGACCACACTTCTAAGCCGATAGATGCTATTTACTGGTTCTTTTAAATCAAGATAATTTTTGACAAAGCTAAACTCTTGCGGTATTGGAACAATGGTATGAGTTTTTTTTATTCTCATACTTGCGTAATCAAAATTATATCGCTTAAGCTGGACGAGTAAAACGTGTGGCAAAGTGCGAAGACGAACATATTTTTCTGCATTTTGTTTTGATCCACAAACACTACATTGATATTTATTAGCGCCGGTCATATTCTCTGTTGCAAAATACTTTTTCATAATAGTATCTAACGTTTCAATATTCTGTGCCTGATCCAAAGCAAACATCAACCAAAATTGAGCTTCTTCTTTTTTAAAAACAGTAGTGCATCCCAAACATTTTGTACAGTTGATCGCAATAAATTTACACTCTCTTTCCAACACAGTCTTAATATCTTTTTCTTCACGAAGCACATCAAAAAGCTGATTGATAAACTCTTGCGGATCATTTTGTTGGGTTCCAAGCTTAAATGTATTTTGCCCAATTGGATGCGATTTCCCAAGCGTCTCATTTACTCTTGCGATATAACTTTCATCGTCTTCTCCGACCCAGTTTCTTTTATTTTGAACGACATCAACAAAACTCTGGCACAATCTCTTGAGTCCTCCAATTTTTGTCTGTTCATACTCAGTCAATGATCCAATAAACTGATTATACCCCTCTTTTGTTTTTACGGTTAACGGTAACAGAACTATTCTAAACAAATCGCTTAAAAGCTCTGGTTTTTTCTTTTGCTGCTCAGATAATTTCACATCGCGCAAACTGGTCCAGGTCCTGTCAAAATCAAAGAGCTTTTCTTCTATCGCTTCCGGTGGTATTAACTGACTTTTTTTTAAGCAGACCAACCTCTCACTCATCGCTGAATAAAAATTGCTGAGCGATGTTAAAAACCTACCAACATCTGGATACTCTTTATTGAGAACTTCAAACTTTTCTTTATTGTTTTCCCAACTATTTTCTGCAGGCTTTTTCTGTAGATCGATTGCTAATTTTTCAACAGCATCAAAATATTTACCAAGAGACTCTGAAAGTTCCTGATAATCATCTATGTCAGGCCTGTTAAATGCAACTGGTCCGCCGCAGGTAAAAGTTTTTCTAAAACGCCATGATTCAATGGGTGTTGTTTCAGTAGGTCGTACAAGATCGTGCATAAGCGCAATAAATTCTTGCGCTGCAATATTTTTAGAATCATCGGGAATTTTAACTTCGTGCAGAAAAATATCTCGAAAGCGCTTAACGTGAGACAGGGCTTGAAGGCTGGCGTTTATAAAACAGTCGTCTCCAGTATTGGTAAGCCCACGATTGACAGCATCAAGATCAAAAAAAATAGCTAAAAAAACAAGATACATAAGCAAGCGACAGATCATACACGCCCTCTTTATTTTCATAGACACAACTCTATCACGGTGCACTCACCCTATGGAAGCCAAGAAGCCCGAAAGTGCATCCTGTAAGCCTGAGCTCTTGATTATTGCTCCATCTGGCCCCTTATTTATCCTCAACACCTGACTACGAATATTTCGTAGAGATTCTTTAATCGCTTCTTTAGTATCCGCACGATCAGGAGAAAGCTTTTTGCTATACTCAGACATAGCCATAACAATCTCTTTAACCTGCTCATATTTAAACTTAGGCTCTTTTTCTTTGTAATAATTTATATAAATTTTTTCAGTATTTAAAAGATCAATTGCAAGATTTTCTGCGTTTTTGATATAATTTTTATCATATACTCCATGTGTTATAAAATCTTTTGCAATGAAGGTAACCGTATAAAAATCAGCATCATTCAAAGAAGTTTGCGCCACTTGCATGATATTTTCAACCAGTTGCTGGACTTTTTTATTTTCTTTATCTATAGCATGCAGTGTTAAAATAAGAGGCATAATGGCTCTAAGCTGACGGCCGTCGCGTGACAATGTGTTAATAGCTTCTAAGCCAGTAATATAATCAACAATCTCGGAGATCTTGATTTTATTCACAAGCATTGCTTTTAATTCGCTACAACAGAGCTCAAATAACGTTTGAGTTGAAAGACGAGAATCAGCCTCGAATAAACTTTCTTGAATTATTTTTTCACAACTGAACCGTATGATCTTGAAAGCATCATCATATCGCTGCGCAATCATGTACCCGTCGATAAACCAACCATTAAAGTAAAGGCTTTGTATAAAAACTTCATCGGGCATTCGAGGAATAACATCCATGATTTTTTCTGCTTTTTCTTTGTCCTTCAAATAATCATCCTCTTCAAAAAATTTTATATACTTTTTGTCTGGGGTTTGATCAACCAAAAACGGTCTTATTTTGTGTATAAGAAAAAGCATGCGCGGAATGGAATAAGCAAAATTCAACGTCGCATTGCCCATCCGCGTTAGACATTCTTTAATATCTGCATAGGGCGATTTTTCATCGAGTATCCATGAAAAGCCCGTTTCTGCTGAGCCCTTATTAATAGCAGCAGTCGTATACGGAACCGTTTCAAATGTAAGCTTTGATGCAACGGCTGCCAACCATGCAAATCCCAATACGCCGTTCATGCGATCGCCTTCATTGTGACCAAAATATTTAACATCCAGAAGAACTTTATCAGGGCTTTTTTGTAAATTATAACGTATCTCAAAGGTCGAACTATGTTGTCGTAATGGCAAATTATAATATGCTGTGAAATTCGGATACTGATAATTCATCCCAATAAGACTTGTTTCATAGTGTTGGATAGACCCTGAAACGCCTTCAGTTGCATTTATTTTTATCTGCTCTAAAACATCCCCTACAGTTTTAACCAACGGTGGGAAAAGTGCTTTATTAAGTCCTTCAGATTTACCCAACACTGATAAACTTACCAGCATGTTTTGATGCATTAACATAAATAAATCTTCTAGAGTTCCGGGTGTTGCACGATTGAAATCAACTTTACTGCCAATTTGCGCCGCCCCGACTGAGAAATTCTTTGAGGCTTGTAATAATGCCTCTGGCTTCTTCATCTCTAATCGCCCCCAAACATACGTCTCCAGTGCCCTGGGACCCTTTAAACGCTCAAAAATCTCCTGTATTGTTTTGATATACTTTTCAAAAGACCAATCAAGACCTCCTGTACGCGTTGCGATAATCATCAGTTTTGGTTGTTCACTTTTAGGAATCAAATTCATGATCTGTTCCATGAAATTGAAATAACCATGTAATAGCATTGCAAATCGCTTTACTTGAAGCGTTTTGTTATTTTCGTAGCGCTGACTTCCGGTCAACCCCTTAATGGTCTGGTCATAGAGATCTATACATCTTTTCATAAACGAAAGCATAATAAACTTACCAAGGCGCCCTGCGCGTGAAAAATTCTTGGTACATGAATTATCAGGTGAAGTAATAAGCGCTTTGATCACGTGCTCATCAAACTGTTTAAATAATTTTTCAAAATTATCAGGCTCTGCCCACTTATCAATTTTTTTATCCCATACAGCAAGAATCGACTCTTTTTCCTGAGCCCAACGTATCACGGGATCATGGTCAAATTCATGCGTCAGTAACTCAATACATAAACCAGGTTTTATCTCTTTACGTATTTTTTTTGTTGTTATTGTATCCCATGTAGGAACGCATGAAACATTCAGCCAAATATCAAGAACTTTAAGATCATTTAGATTTTTTATGAGTCTTGCTAATTTTTTTATACGTTGGTTATAAGCTTTTGATCCTGAAAGAGCCATTAATTGCTGAAGAAAATCGTTCCAGCTTGTTTTTACGTGAGAAGATAATGCAAGAACCTCAAGTTTTTTAAATTGTATAAAGTGTTCCAAAAGCTCGGGATTTTTTTTCTCCATTAATTTTATTTGTACTTCAGAGCTTTTTTCCAGTTGCGCAAAAGCTGCCTGATCTTCTCGATACCCCTTGCGCATTAAAAAATAAGAATTATCATCTAGTACTTCGTCATCAAAAGTTTGAAATAATAACGTCTCAAGAAATTTTATGGGATACAGCCATGACAAGAACTGATTTTTTTCATCATCAAACGTATCCCATGCATAGAGAATCTCACAAGCACTTGACATAACAAAGTTTGAAACCATACGAGCTTGGACGAGCAAGCTCGTTGCTGGCTGGTGGGTTAGTTGCCCCGCTAGTCCAGCTACTCGATGAACAATTCTTTTAAGTAAACTGACAACAGCTGGTCGTGATTGCGCATTTTTAAGCTGTGTAATCAGTGTACGCATAGGCTCTTTTGTGTCATCATGGTCAGCATGCCCAATTTTTGACCATGTTAGTTCGTCAACGTAACGTTTTAAATTTCTAGAAAACTCGCTTGTTTTCTCAGAAGAAAATCCAGTAATTAACGATTGTTTTAATGGAATTGGATGTTCAACCCACCCTAAAGCAACTATTTTTTCTTCTAACGCACGTTTTTCATCAAATATTCTATCACTCTTGACGACCAACGATCGCTGAGGGTCAATCAACACCGTTCCCTGTGTCGCAAAAAACTTTTTCTCAATCGATTTTCGCTCTTGCGAGCTCACCACAAATACCGGCAACCCGTAGCTTCTAAACATTGTTGCTTCGTGTGACGTCGCAGGCGCCATACGTTGTATAATAATAGATTTGATACGTGTACGCTCAGGATTATCATGGTATTTTTTTAACGCCTGGCCAATATCGTCTGTAATCAGTACTTGTTGCAAATTGCTCACTGTTCTGACATAGCCACCACCAATCCCAACAGTTATCCCTTTGATAACCAAAGAACTACCTGCTTTTTCTTCTTTTTCTCGCAAAGCGTCAATAATATTTTGTTCGATATAACTCGGTTCTTCTCCTGGTTTAATTTTACGGGGCACAAGAGGACGAGCTTGCACAAGATATATCGTTACCACACCGATGCTATTTTTTTGTACCACAAATTCAATATCCATAGGATGGTTATATGCTTCTTGAATGTGATCAGCAATTAATTTTAAATCGTGTACAAGATCAGGGGTTAAACATGATTGGCTTTGGTGTTTTGCGTTATTTGTTACAAATTCAAGCTGATAATCACGTTCTCTTTCTCGTTTTCTTTCTTGTTTTATTGAGACTAGTCGCTGTTTTTTCTTGCGTATCACGGGATGAATTATTCCTGATGGCCCACAATAAAATGTATCAACCGTAACTAAACTGTTAACGACCCCCTGGTTATGACCGTATGCTGCCTGAACTTGTACAATCCCAAAAGTATTCCCTTCAGCTTCCTGCGAAAAGATAACACCTGATACCGGTATCGAACTTTCTGTTTCGCCAATCATTTCTTGAATTAACACCGGTATCATATACGATCCTGTAATCGTATCACCCGTTAATAAGCGCTGTTGCAAAGATTTTTCACTAAAATAAGAACTTATGACCGTGTGCATTGCCTGCCATACATACGTACGCGTAGGTAGACACGACGATACACTTTCGTTGCCTCCGGCATTTGCAACATCAACACGGTCTTCTGCTCCTGAACTCCGAACCATCAATAAACTATCTTTATGTTTTTCTAAAAAATACTCAAACTGTTGCGCAAGCACACCTGGTATGCGACGGTCATCGCCAAATGCTTGCGTAATATTTTTGCGAATGGTATCCAATATCACGAGATTACCTGGTACCAGAGTTTTCTTCTCAGCCCCCTGTAACGCACAAAAGCGCGCCCAAAGTGTATCTAACGCTGGAACAGATACGTGATTTAAAAATGCTTTATTGTCATTATGACGAACGGCACAAAAATCAGGCACTGCGCACCTATTGGGCGATTTTTTTTCAGCAAGCTTTTTATTAATCTGTTCTGTTAAAAATTTTAAGACTATTAAATTTGTCGTCTTGTAACCATACTGTTTGGCACTATTTTCATACGATAGCTCACGATCTGGTACAGGCTTTCCATGATTAAAAACTGGCATCTTAAACCACGTAGAGATATTCTCAAAATTTTTTGCAGCAAGCTCTTTGCTCATTTTTTCTTCATCTGGTAAAACAACAGGTAAAACAAGAGGCGCTTGCCCAACACTACCCAAAGTTCTCGATAATACTATAAGTTTTGTTTTCAAAGTACCAAGCGCATGAGTAAGTTGTATAACATTGGGTTGCACGGCACAGAAGTATGTCAACATGCAACCCAATAAGAAATATATTTTTAATACAAACTTCATAGTGCTCTCGTGCCTGAACATAAAAAAAAGCCACCGTTTTACCGATGGCTTTTAGTGTATTCACGCCTTCAGGCGTAACACAAGATCTTTGAAAACTTGACCTCGATGCTCATAGTTTTTAAATAAATCGTAACTTGAACCGCTTGGAGAAAAGAGCACCTGATCTCCTGGCTTCATAATCTTTGCTATATCTTTAATTGTTTCTTCCAGTGTTGGAAAATACGTGCATGGGCCATCGGTAAAAACAGAGCAATCTTTGCCAAAACAATAAATTTTTTTGATATTTTTTATCGTCTTGAGATAGGCAATTAACGGAAACCTGTCAACCCCTTTGCTCAGACCACCCAAAATAAGTATAAGGGGCTTATTGTTACGAGCAAGTTGCTCGACAGCCGCTTGTGTTGCCTGGATAACGGTCGACTTGGAATCATTATAAAAATCGACCCCATTAACGGTCGCACAATGCTCAACACGGTGGTGGTGATCGTCAAGCCTAAACGCCTGGCCGTCGGTTTTAAAGATGTTCTCCAGTGCTCGTAAATCAGCACCCAAAACATAGAGTGTCGTTAAAATCTGTAACCAGTTGGCCAAAAAAGTTATCGGCGGCAAAACCTGAAGATCAAACAGTGCAATCGCTTCATCATAAACACGATCACAGAAGCCGTCACGAACTACTGTCATACACAAGTTATTGTCTTTAACGAAAAATAAAGAAAATTCTGGGCGATTAATTTTTTTCAAGATCGCTTGATCAGGAAGTTCTGGCGTAACAAAACAAAGTTGTGATTTTACACTCGGCAAATATGTGCTCATTAATTCAGCCGCGTCACCTGTAAATAACTCAAGTGATAAAATAGCAACTTGATCTATGCGTTGATAACGCATGATGCTAAATTTTGCTTCGAAATATGCCTCCAGCGTTTTATGCCGATCAAGATGATTAGCATAAAAATTGGTAAAAATTGCGATATCTGGTGCAAACTTTTTATTCAGTTCAAGCTGAAAACTTGAGAGTTCTAACACGCCAAGATCGTATGATTCTTGTTGTTTGACCAAATCAAGCATCCCAATCCCAATATTTCCCCCGATAACCGAGACAATCGCTTTTTTTTCGCTAAAATAATCTCGGAATTTTGATTTTTTGTTTACTGCGTTTTTGTTTACAGGAAGATTTACAGGAAGATACGAAACAAGTGATGTAAGTTTTCCCAATAATTTTGTTGTCGTTGTTTTACCCAATGCCCCGGTAATCGCAATGACCGGCTTTGAAAAGAAGGTCGAAAAAAAGTCGAGCTCACACAAAAACTTATTGTTATACTGTTGGTAGTCATTCAGATCAATCCCTGGACTTGCCACGATATAATCATTGTTTTTCAAAAAATCTTCAAGAGAGACCTCTGAGGGATCAATAACCGCCGCCCCATAATCGGTTATAAATACCTGCTCTTCTGAACTTAAAGCCCGAGCATCCCAAACACTCAACCGCATGATCTCATGATCGTCATGGTTAACCGCCTGCCCTTTTTTTTCATTAAGAAACGAGAGAATTGATTTCCCTACAACCCCAAAGCCAACGATCCCTACGTTATACATGGTATGTCCAATCTTTTTGATACCAATCAGATGACGGTCCGTTCATGGATTGTACCACAAGATCGGGCAAGATCAATACAAGATCGGCAGAGAATATATACTCTTTAATTTTTTAAGCTTCTTATCTATACTTTTCTATACTTTTAAATAAAAAATATAAAAATCGCTTATCAAGGGAATTCGTATGAAAAACTTGTTCAAAATATGGTTGCCGGTCGTCTTTATTATGACATACTCGACAATACGTCCTGTAACGCCCGATCATGACAAAAACATTTTAGAAATAATTAACGCTGTTAATCAAAATATTCACGCAGGTATAGCAATAGCTACAATCGATGCCCAACTTAAAACCCCAGAACTCTATTACGAAAAAAATGCTAAAAAGCTCTTTGTTCCCGCAAGCAATATGAAAATTCTCACGGCTTTGGCAGCATTCCATTATTTAAAGCCCGATTTCACATTCAAAACGTCGATATATACCGACGGGAATATCTCAAACAACACGCTCTCTGGGAATCTTTATCTCAAGGGCGATGGCGACCCGAGTTTTTCGGTCGATCATCTTGAACAATTGGTTCTTGAACTTAAAAAACAAAATATCATGACAATCACAGGCGATATCTGTCTTGATAATAGCTGCTTTGATACTGTTCAGTTTGGTCCTGGATGCGCCTGGGACGACGGCGCTGCTTCATGGAACGCTCCTATCGATGGGCTCAATATTAATCACAATTCTATAATTATCACCGTATCGCCAAGTTCTGGTCCAGATACTCATGTAAATACGCGTACCATGTATTCTGTATCGCCAGCCTATGCACAATCGTTTGTAAAAATACATAATCACAGCACCACAACACCAACACAAAATCCAATAACGCTTTCTGTAACGCGCCGCTGGCAACATCGAGAAAACACTATCGATATCACGGGAGAAATTCCCAATACCGTAACGTTTTTTGAAGAAACCGTATCAATCGAAAACCCAGCATTATATGCCGGACACTTGTTATCAAGACTTTTGGCAAAATATAAGATCACGTATTCGGGTACGCTTAAAATCCGTAAAATATCCAGTCAAGCCATTGTTCTTGCGCATCATGATTCAAAACCGCTTCATGTCCTAATCGATCGCATGCTCTCAGCATCAGACAACTTATACGCCGACGCGATCTTTAAAAAAATTGGCAGTTTTTATGCATCAGCACCGGGCAGCTTTGCCCGAGGAACACAGGCAATCAAAAAGTTTCTTGTTCAAGAGCTTAATTTTGCATCAGACGAATGTGTCGTTGTCGATGGGTCTGGGCTATCACGCTATAATTTGCTCTCACCACAACAGATTCTCAAACTCTTATTATGGGGAGCGCAATCACCTTATGCTTCGTATTTTACCAAAGCACTCGCTGTTTCAGGCCAAAAGGGCACGCTGCTCAATCGGCTCAAAAAACTTCCCGGTTCAGTAAGCGCAAAAACTGGAACAATTAGTGGCGTTTCTGGACTTTCTGGATATTTGCAAAGACCTGATGGGACACTTTTAGCATTTTCTTTCTTACTCAATGGCTTTGTTCAGCCGGCAAACAAAACAGCTGTATCGTTGGGACTGCCAACACATTCACCTAAAACAATTGATTATAAAGCACAGGTCGAAGACGAATTATGTTATTACTTTGCAGCGTGTTAAAAAAAGTTCGCGTTACACAAGTACAAATACCCACAAAATCACTTATTCTTATTATGGTCATAAACGATCCCCGTAGCAACTACCGCCAAGATTAATATACCGCCAAGAGTCTGAAAAAACAGTTTAGTACACGATCGGCAGCGTGGTTTACAACAGGAAGTACCAGCGACTCTCCTATAGCTATCTGAAGCAATGAGTTGTGTTCGAGCATCTCCAACAAGTTTTTCACAACTCTTATCAAGCTCTTCGTCAACTTCAAGCCATACAAATCCTTGAATTAACAAATTCCGTAATACGTCAGCAACCAAATGCCTATCCGCATATTGTGCAACAAACTTGAGAGGCCCTACTTGTACGCCATAAACTTCCCCATACTCTCTTGAAGGAAATTGCGCTAACGTCCTCATTGATGTTCGAAAATATGCTAAAAGATGCGTGAGCTCTCTAATGTTATTGTATCTAAATGGTTCATGGCCGGTACAAGCTTCTAACAAAAGCGAACGAAACTCTGCCGGGGCTGAAACACCATCTGGTAATATATAGGGCCCAGCATGGTCTGACAGAGCATCTTTGCTATCTGCTTCTAAAACTATTCTGCTTAAGACTTTCCATGAGCTGCCGTTACGTACAAGCTTAAAGTATCCCATTTTATCAGGACGAAGATCTCCAGCAAATAACGGTACAACTCCTTTGCGAACAAGCAACTCAACCATTTCAATTGTTGTTGCATCAAAAAGAGCGGTATGACGTTCAGAGTCAGACCCATTATCAGTATGATAACGATTGGGATTGCAGATTGTATTATCAAGTAAAAAAGCAGCCAGTGCTCTATGATCGTGTTTTACGACATAATGTAACGGAGCGCCACAAATAGTAGGTCTCTTTTTGCTTTCAGGAGAAATTCCTGCAAGAATTTCTAACATCTTAAACCGTGCTGTATATGAAGCACCAGAGGGTTCTTTATCATCAACAAGTAATACTAACGCATGCCAAAATGGCGATTTAAATTGAGGAGACGGCTCTCTTCCATAAACCCGAGCATACAAATCGTCGTCAATCCCGCAGTGTATAACCAAGAATTTTACTTCATCAAGATGCTCTTCTGCCGGGCTATCAATTACATGGAGAAGTCTACAAATTTTCTCGTCGCTCGGCGTCATTGATGCAGATCGTGCACGAACACCAGGAGCAAGCGATAATCTCTCAACTCCGTCAGCAAGCGCTACAATTGAGTTATCATCTTTATCACCATCGACTGCTACAGCTGCTGGAGTAGCAGGAGCTGTAGCTGGGGCTATCGCAATTTTTACCTCTCCACTACTTTTTTCTCCACCACACACTATTCTATCTAAAGAAACCCCAGATGCATCAGTACTACGAGCAGCACCAGTAAGCAACATGGCGCTTGCTGCATGGGAATAGAGGACCGAAATTATACACAGTACAGTCATACGAATATTCATTACATGCTCCTGACTTTTTCTTTACTACAATAACGTATAAAGACGTATCACAAAAAAATGACTAACGTATAAAAATCAACGTACTTAGGTTCTGTTGAGTTTTTCAAGTTACTAATTTTTTGAGCATGATAGCGTACTAGAAAGAGCGTAGGAGAAGGGCTGACGGCAACCTACTCTTTTTTATTAATCGCGGCGATCAAATTGGTTGTCGACCGACCAGGAACAAAGTCGATAATTTCAATACGACCGCCATAAGAAGTTATAAAATCATACCCGACGACTTCGTGCGCTTTATAATCGCCACCTTTAACTAAGACATCAGGCCGTAAATATTCTAGTAACAATTGTGGCGTATCTTGATCAAATGACACAACAAAGTCGACAACGCCAATCGCTGCCATCATAGCAGACCGTTCGTCGATATCGTTAATTGGGCGACTTGGGCCCTTGAGGCGCTTAATCGAAGCGTCGGTATTTAACGCAACGACCAATATATCACCAAATTTCTTGGCTTCTTTGAGCGTATAAATATGTCCCGAATGCAAGATATCAAAACACCCATTGGTCAAAACTACTTTTTTATTATCAAGACGTTGCCAATCAAGTTCTATTTTTAACTCGGCCCAATCATGAAAGACTTTTTCTGATGGTTCAAGATGTCGATCGATCAGTTCATCTAAGCTCACGGCATACGTTTTAATATGTGATATCGCAATCGATGCAGCTTTATTTGCTAAGCGTAAACAATCGATCATAGCAAAATTATGGGCGATACCCAGTGCCAAGAATGCAAAAACGGTATCTCCCGCACCCGTAAGATCGTACACTTCGTGTTTAACCGCTGGACACAATATTTCGCGCTCTCGTGAAACAAACTGGATCCCTTTGTCACCTAACGTAACAATCAGTCCCTTGAGCTGTAATTTTTCACAAATAAATCGAGCGTTATCTATTAAAGACGCTCGCTCATGTAAACCAAAAAACCGAACCATCTGTAAAAATTCTTTAAGATTCGGCTTTAGATAATCCACGCCGAGATATTTTAAAAAATCAGGACCTTTAGGATCAACCATAACTATACAACGATGTATGCGCGCTTTTGTTACGACATAGGCTATAAGTTCTTTACTCACAACACCTTTTGCATAATCAGACAGCAGGATAATCATATCCTGTCTTATAAGCCTATCGATGCGTAGCATAATTTCAGCAAACTCTGGTTGGGTTATTGCACCGGCACTTTCGGTGTCAATGCGGAGCAATTGATGATTTTTTTCCATAATACGTCGTTTGCACGTTGTAACACGTTCAGGGCTTTTTATCACCCCATCAAAAGCAATCTTGCTTTGTTTAAGCATTGAAATAAGCGTACTCCCAGAACGGTCATTGTCACCAATAAGCCCAACAAGATGTACATTAAATCCGATGTGCTTACAATTTGCAGCAACGTTTGCAGCACCTCCAAGGGACCATGATCGCGTTTCTTCTTTAACAACAGGCACGGGAGCTTCTGGAGATATTCTGTTCACGGCGCCAAAAATATATTCATCGAGCATCACATCGCCGATAATTAAAATATCTTTTGCTGGCGCCGTTTTTAATTGGTTTATAAGTTTTTTCATCTACGTCCGATCAACTATTTTTTCAACTATTTTTCAACTATTTTTAATGTGATATTTATAGCCAGGAGAACTAAATCTGCAATTTACGTAAAATATTGTCGCACAAGCAACAATTAAAGTATGTTTGTTCTTGTTCTTTCTCGTGGGATACGTTGTGGGATAAAAAGATACCGAATTTTCACCAAATAGAAAAGGAGAAATAGTTTATGAAGCTTCATATATCGTATAACCTCACCGATCTTGATAAGGCATTAGCACTTGCCGAACAAACAGCGGCCTATGCAGATATTCTTGGCATAGGGTCTCTGCTTATAGTAAAAGAAGGCGTCAATGCAATCAAAAAATTCCGTGCAGCATTTCCCAACAAAGAACTTTTTGCTGAATCTCACATTGTAGAAAAAGGTGAGGATACTGTCATCATGATGGCGCAAGCTGGAGCTAACTATGTATCTATACTTGCGGGAGCCCATTTAAGTACTATAAAAAAAGCGGTCGAGGCCGCCAAACAATTTGATGTTAACATTGCACTCGATCTTTTAGACGCCCAATCTGCTGGACAATCAGCACTTGATGCAAAAACTATTGGTGCTCACATGATTGTTTTACAACGATATCATGCCGAAGAAGACGCAACCGAAATCGAAAATGGTTGGCGTGATGTTAAAGACAATACCAAACTCCCAATTTTTATAACCGGAAAAATTGATGACGAAAACATCAGACAAATAATCAATCTCAAGCCTCAAGGGATTATGATCGGCACTGCAATTACCAAAGCTGATAATCCAGCACAAAAAGCAAGTTTTTTTAGATCTTTAATGTGAATATATATCGGTCTTTACGCCCTTTGAATCACCCTTTTTTGAATAATAAAATTAACTCTTTGTTACGCCGATCTCATTAGGATAGACTGAAATTTATTCGTCGGGCATCACAAAAATAGCGTATCAAACATCAGGAGTATATTTTGTTATTTTAAAAGTCTTATTGTTAAAAGAAAGGGATAGGATGAAATATCTTGTACGTTTTTTTATCGGGGCCATGATTACCATACCACACATCTCACAAATCTATGGGATGGGTTATCAACCCGCTTGGTCCGATGGCGAAGCTCAAATTTTGAAACAGTTGCACGATGCCCGTCGTTTAAAATTAGAACAAGAAACAGCTCGCAAAGAGATTCTTGCAGCACAACAATTAGCAGCAAAGCTGTTACAAGAAAAACAGTTAGAAGAAATTCGGCTTGCCCTTGCACTACAATCTCTTTCTGTAACAGATCGTCCAACAGATACAGATACTGTGACAGAGTCTGCACCGCACGTAATTCCTACCGTAGAACTCGAAAGATCTGGAGACTCAAGACCAGCAGGACCAGTTGCCACGAGCGAATCTGGAAGTCCAAGCGCATCTGAGATATTAGTAGCAGCAATGGCAACAAAATTAGTAGATGATGCTATTGCGAGCGCACTCAATACACTCGAAAAAGATCGCGCTCGAGCCCACGTTGCTGCAACAGCAATTACAGGTGAAGCACGTGATGAAAAAAAAGAAGCAAAAACAGCTCACGAAAACGACACTGAAGATACCGACAAAAAAGAAGATAAAAGCTCTGAGATTCCAGGGGCTATTCCTACTCAAGCAGTTTTTGATATCGAACAAAACAATTGGGAGGCACTCTTTAAAACATATAAAGAGCCAGAAATCATTAAATTTTTTCAAACCTTTGAAGATGGCACACAATTTGACAAACCTGATGGTAGAACAAGCATGTATCCTATTCACTATGCAGCATCACGTGGGTGGAAAAATCTTGTTGCATTCTTGATAAGTAAAAAAGTTAGGGTCACTGTCATAGCTCGAAAAACAGGATGCAATGCGTTACATTATACCATGCTCATCGATGAAAAAAACGACCCTGATAATAAGCTCTGTGGACATATCACCCATCTTCTCCTGGTAGCCTGCAACGATAATACGGACTTTGTAAATTGCAAGGCCAGGATCAAGTGTACCACCAAAAATGAACCCAGAATCTCATATAGCAATCCAACACCTTTATTTTTGGCAGTAAGTTGCTCGTGCAAAATTGCCATCCCTCTTCTCCTTCAATCTGGAGCAAGTATGTATGATGCTATCCCAGAAACAAATCATGGGCGTCGTCCTCCCCGTGACACAACACCATGGCGCCTTGCAAAATCAAATGCTCATTATAGAGAGAATATTTTCCCATTATTTGAGGAATTTGCTCGTAAAAATAAAACAGCCTAATATCTTTTTTCGTATGTTTTTTTTAGTGTTACGATAAACTTCTATCAATACATGTTTTTATACATATATAAAGATTTAATCGTATTATTAGATCGTATTATTAGAAGGATATGCGCATGATAGAAGTGATAAAATATAGCTCACAAGAACAGTTAAAACCATCGGGACTCGTTGGTATCTCTGATGCTCAAATTGACGACCATTGGAAATTATACATGGGCTATGTTAACCAAAGTAATAAACTCAACGAAGAATTGATCGCTTTGGCAAAAGACAAACAACAAGCTTCGTTTGCTTATGCCGACCGACGCCGTCGCTACGGCTTTGAATATAACGGTATGGTTTTGCACGAATACTATTTTGGTAATTTGCGCGCAAACCAAGCAGATTTATCGTCAGGATCTTTAAAAAAAGCAATCGAAAAAACCTGGGGATCTTATGAACTCTGGCAGACTGATTTTGCCAATGCCGGCAAAACACGCGGTATCGGCTGGGCGATTGTTTACGCTGACTTGACAACGGGCCAAGTAACGAACCACTTTATTCAAGAACACGAAAACGGCAATATCGCCGGCTTTGCGCCAGTATTAGTTATGGACGTATGGGAACATGCGTATATGGTCGACCATCAAGCTGGTGGTCGTGCCGATTATATTAACGCATTTATGAAAAACGTTAATTGGTCAAAAATCGAAGAGCGTTTTGATGACGCGTTGGCAAGTAAGATGACCAAGCGATTTTAAAGTATTTAACAAATATATCGTATATATCGTATATATCGTAATTAAAGAGGGCCGGGGAAACTTCAGGCCCTCTTTTTTTGCTTTTCAGGCTTTTTCGCGTAGTTACAACGTAAAAAGCCCTCTTTTCTAGCCAAAATATAGCTTTTTTGATGTTTTTTTGATGCCCAAGAGGCACTTGCAATCTATTTAATTTTATTTATAATAGAAATAATACACAACGCTGTGCGTTAAAATAATTTCTTTTTTTGTTTTATTTGGAGGTTTTATGAATATTCGTTTAATTAAGCACCTTACATTGGCCATCGTGTGTATGACAGTAATAAGCACAGATATTTATGGTATGAAAAGATCACGGGATACACGAGATGCTTCAAGCACACACAGCATAAATAGTCGTCGACCAGAATTAATCGCCGGTTCTACACGTGATTATTATCGTCTTGCAGAGCGCTACGGAATAACACGTCCAACAAGAACACCTGCAACTACCCCAACACCAACTACACCTACACCTACATCATCTAGTGAAGATGGTGCTCTTGGAGATGGTGAGGCTTTTATGGACCCACGAGAAGATGGTGAAACAAAACAAAGTCACAGTGGCCGTCATATTCCCCATGCTTTGAGTCTTGAAGCAGATGCCGAAAAAAATATTGATCTTGAAGCATCTGCGATTAAAAAAGCAAAATTAGATCTTGAAGCAAAAGCAGCTCAAGAAGAACAAACAGAAGAAACTAAAAAAGCTGCGTCTCTTGAAGAAAAAAAAGAAGAAAAAGAAGAAAAATCGTCTGTTATAGATCCAGCTTTGACAGCTCTACGAGCTACCGCCGGTCGCCGCGCCCGTCATCATGCATCAGTAGAACTGGGCGATGCTAAAAGAACAGAGCCTACAGCAGCCGTAATTCCATCTACACACACAGAATCATCATCATTATCATCATCGCTCAATCTTGATGAACGTGAAGGCAAGGGTGAAGTTTCACAAGAAGAGATAACCCGAAGAATTCGAGCTGAGATAAAAGAAGCATACAAACCGCTACCAGATCTTCCCTACCAAGGCCTTGATGCACAAGATGCTGATAGCGAGCCAGTATTACCAACACCAAGAATCACCGCAACAAGTATTCCGATGCTGATTGCACGGATGCAACGACTTCTTAGACTCGGCCATACCCCTGAAGCTATCGGCGCTGCAATTAAAGCATCAGGCTTTAATATTAATGGCATACGCATAGGTCACTTTAAGTCAATGCGTAGTAAATGTGATCTCATACGCCAATGCTATAGAGATTTAAGAAGTGGGACATGGCGCAATTGTGTCATGATGGATAATGGCATGAATGCTCTCCAGTGGGCTGTCTCTCACAGCAACATGCATCGTGGCGGACCTGGCGGCATGACGCCAATATTACCGAATGCTGCACAAATTATTCAGGCTCTTCTTGCAGCGGGCGCACTACCATCAGTCAAAGTTAATGCAGGCAGATTGTTTAGAGGTGATGCATCTTCTAACCACGGCCTTGACGCTTTACAACTGGCTTTTGATGACCACTGCTCTCAGGAAATTATCATCATGATCTTGAAGGCCCATGCAAACCCTGTCCCCGTCATAAAGAAAGTATCTTATTGCATTCTTACTACCAATGCACTGAGCTTACACGGATATTCTGCTGCTTTGATTCGAGCACTTTTTGCCTGCGGCGCTATTACTAACGTTAACAGAGTAATTACAGATTTTGCTCCAAATTCCGAACTAGTTTGTCTAATCACAAATTCTGCTCCAAATTACGAACTTTCCTGTATAGGAGTTCCTGTTGAACACAGAGACACCCCAATTACTCCAATTTGTCTAAAACGTTGGGTGCATATTGGGCGTGATTATGGTTCTCATATCCCGCATTCAGAAGCTGATCTTGAAGTTATTTCAGTCTTGGCGGAATATGGAGCTAATCCAGACCCTATTTGGAGCCAACCTGGTGCTTCAGACAATGATCGAATAGCGTTGCAAGCATGGCTGCGAGGAAGAGAAGTGTGGAAAAACAAGCAGAGCCAAATAGCAGCTAGACCTATTCTTACTGCCCTAACCTATGGAGATCTTGACCCCGTTGGTGATGGTCAACGCTTTGACCCAGCAATAACTTCTCAATCTGAAGAGATCACAAGTCCTGCAACACCAATTTTGCCAACAGCAATCGCGAATATCATTGTTGATATGATTTAACCTAAGCTTTTTAATTTTATTTGGAGGTTTTATGAATATTCGTTTAATTAAGCATATTACATTTGCCATCGTGTGTATGGCAGTAATGAGCACAGATATTTATGGTATGAAAAGATCACGGGATGCACGAGATGCTTCTTCAAGTTCTACCAGCTCTGGGGGTCTTGAAGCAGATGCCGAAAAAACTGCAACTAAAAAAGCAAAAGAAACAAAAGAGACAAAAGAAGAAAAAAAAACCGTCTGTTATAGATCCCGCTTTGGCAGGGCTACGAGCTACCGCCAGTCATCGCGCCCGTCATCATGCATCAGCAGAACTTGGCGAAACTAAAACAGAGCTTGCAACAACTGCAACTCCTCCTGCCCTCACGACATCAACATCATCACGACCATCACCCAGTCTTGATGAAGGTGAAGGCAAAGGCGAAGCCTCGCTAGAAATGATAACCCACAGAATTCGAGCTAAGATAAAAGAAGCAGATAGCGCCATTGATGAATCCAAATCTATTGATGATCATATAACCACAGTTCGAAGGTTATTTTCTCTGGTAGAACAACATCGCGATAATCGAACACCAGAAATTCAAAAAGATCTTAGAGATTTGATTAATAACGCAACCGCAAAAACAGGTGAGTTTACATTTATAACCCCCCACCAAATTATGCTGGTAAAAAAATTGCTTGACCCGATAAGAAAATTATTGGATATGGGTCCTATGACGTTCACCGTTGAGCGGGACATGTACACCGCAGATGACGGCGCGATAGCAGCAGGCCTTGACGAAGAACTCAATGGTCACCCAGCACCGGCACCAGCACCAGTACCCGTTGTATTACTCACATCACTTCCAGCTCCACTCGACTATGCTCCACTCAATTATGTTGATGATACAAAAGAAGATAATGTCGAACCAAAGTTGCCAACGCCAAGAATCACTGCAACTGATATTCCGACACTCATTGCGCGAATGCAAAGACTTCTTAGACTCGGCCATACCCCTGAAGCTATCGGCGCTGCAATTAAAGTATCTGGTTTTGATATTAATGGCATACGAACAGGTATGCGTAGTAAATGTAATATCATATACAAACCCTGCCGGGTTTTAATAAGAGATCTAACACGTGGAACATGGCGCCATTGTGAAAAGGAAGATGATGGCATGAATGCACTCCAATTGGCCGTCTATCATAGCAACATGTATAGCAACAACATGTGGGGCAACTCTGGACCTGGTAAAGGAACACCATTGCTACCGAATGCTCAAAAAATTATTCAAGCGCTTCTTGCAGCGGGCGCACTGCCATCAGTCAAAGTTAATGCGGCAAGACTATTTAGAGCATCTTCTAACCACGGCCTTGACGCCTTGCAACTAGCTTTTGATAACTGTACCGCATCATCTCAAGAAATTATCATCATGCTCTTGAAGGCCCATACAAACCCTGTTCCTGTCATTAATAAATCATATCGTTGTATTCTTACTCACGCACTGAGCTTACACGGATATTCTGCTGCTTTGATTCGACAACTGTTTGTCAGCGGCGCTATTGCTAACGTGAACAGAGCACTCACAAAGGACGAACTAGCTAATGTAGGAATTCGTTATTTTGAAGACCCTATCACCCCAATTTGCTTACAACGTTGGTTCACGATCTCACACAGCTTTAGGCCAGAAGCTGAAGCTGAAGTTATTAGTGTCCTTGCGGAATATGGAGCTGACCAAGATCCTCTTTGGTTACGTGACCCTTTCTACCACAGAGCACTTGCAGCATGGCAACGCGGAAGAGAAGTGTGGGAAATCAAGCAGAGGCAAGCAGCAGTACGACCAGTTCTTACTGCCCTAACCTATGGAGATCTTGATCCTGTTGGAGATGGTCAACGCTTTGACCCAGCAATAACTTCTAGCTCTGATGCGATCACAAGTCCTGCAACACAAATTTTGCCAAAAGCAATCGCGAATATCATTGTTGATATGATTTAAGATTTAACAAAGCTCTTTATTTTATTTGGAGGTTTTATGAATATTCGTTTAATTAAACACATTACATTTGCCATCGTGTGTTTGACGATAATTGGCTCAGATGTTGATGGTATGAAAAGATCACGAAATACACGAGATGCTTCTTCAAGTACACCCAGCGGAAATAGTCGTCGACCAGAATTAATCGCCGGATCTACGCGTGATTATTATCGTCTTGCAGAGCGCTACGGAATAACACGTCCAACAAGAACACCTGCAACTACCCCAACACCAATTACACCTACACCTACATCATCTAGTGAAGATGGTGCTCTTGGAGATGGTGAGGCTTTTATGAACCCTCGAGAAGATGGTAAAGATCATGAAACAAAACAAAGTCACAGTAGCCGTCATATTCCCCATGCTTTGAGTCTTGAAGCAGATGCCGAAAAAAATATTGATCTTGAAGCATCTGCGATTAAAAAAGCAAAATTAGATCTTGAAGCAAAAGCAGCTCAAGAAGAACAAACAGAAGAAACTAAAAAAGCTGCGTCTCTTGAAGAAAAAAAAGAAGAAAAAGAAGAAAAATCGTCTGTTATAGATCCAGCTTTGACAGCTCTACGAGCTACCGCCGGTCGCCGCGCCCGTCATCATGCATCA
>Ga0207075_1018_pt1 | contig 47043 bp, 35 predicted proteins | sample Alteio_BWMinHeat_64_FD_153587 | JGI IMG/M metagenome (GOLD analysis project Ga0207075, IMG submission 153587) | Enriched cells from forest soil in Barre Woods Harvard Forest LTER site, Petersham, Massachusetts, United States -... | ecosystem: Environmental > Terrestrial > Soil > Temperate forest >... | reverse complement strand
TTCATATTAAATAACCAAGAATCCTTCTTCTCAAACATATTTCTATCATCTTCTCCTTCAGCAACATGATAGAAATCCATTTCGCGTAAGACACCCATATCATATATCATCTCTAAGTATATAATCATTTCACTTGGTTTACGTGTCGGTTCAGTAAAGATAAATCCTTGAAAGGGTCCATCCCATATCAAGGTATCTTGAGACACTCTCTTATACTTCCCAGCAAAAACAAACCAAGAACCACCATGAACTCCCTTTGTTACATACATCGACGATTTTAAATCCTCATTCGGTATAATCATCAAAGGACATGGAACATTCCAATATGTTGATAATACTGATATATCTATTAGTTCATCCTCACCTTGATTACCAGTGAAAATTCCAAGACTATCTTCGAATAAATTAAAGAAAGTGGATCTTTCTCTTGTAACTATACTCTTATTTAATATCATAGATAAATCCTTTTCATCTCTTGATCTATATCGATAACCCGAAAATATCACCTCCAGTGATTCAGGATTTTGTCCACTGAATGTAGAGATATCTTGAATTCCTGTATGAGGTATTTCGGGTAACTTTAGTGCCTCATCGAGTAGAGGACCACCAAAGTTAATATATTCCCTCGACATTTTCTCGTTCTTTGATACTAAACCAAATTATTTTCTTAATAATCAATCATAATGATTGATTATCTTCTATACTATAAATAGTATCGAGAAGCTTATTATTTCATCCAATCTCACTGTTTAAGTAATGTTCCAAACTTCAATAGCACATTCGTCTCTTCATTACAAATCGTACCATCTGAGTTAGGACCGATATTAATCAGAAAATTACCATTTAACGCTCTCACATCTTGATAGATTTTATAAAGATTCTCAGCAGATTTGTAATGTGAGATATTCTGTTCTTTATTACGTCCCCAACTGTACCCAATCGTGTTGATGTGTTCCCATTTCACGTTTGGTTTGACTTTAGGAATCTCTCGATCACCATAAACTCGATATGTTGATTTACCAAGATAATTAATATCTTCTTTAACTTTAGGGTCAGCGACCCTGTCGTTAATCTCAACATTAGGATTCTTAGTCTTCATAAGATCAAGTAGTTTCGATATTTCATCCTTACTATATTTTGTTTTACATTCCCAATGACCATCAAACCACCAAATATCAGGATTATACGTCATTAATTCTGTAACTTGAGGTACCATCTTCTTAGTAATATATTCTTTAGTCACTCCAAATCCAAATTCAGACCATGAGTAATAAATTCCGAATTTCAATCCATGTCTTCGAGCAGCATCCCGAAAAATACCAAGAAGATCCTTTTTCGCTCCAGTCTCCATCGAGTTATAATTTGTTGTTTTCGTTGGCCACAAACAAAATCCATCATGATGTTTACTTGTCAATATCACATACGTCGCTCCGATTGATTTAGCTGTATTCATCCACTCATTAACACTCCCTGCGTTAACATCACTATCCGAGTAAAACTTCTCAGCCTTAAAATCTGCTGCAAAATCTTCATACTTCTTAGTACCGTAGTGTTTCTGATGATATGTTTGTGTTTCTTTCCAACCAGTAATAGGACGATACTCCCCTTTTTCTACTAATCGTTTCAAATACCACTCTGACCCATTTTGAATCTTACGACGCTTGGCTGATTTAATATCATCAAATGCTGGAACAGAATATAATCCCCAGTGAAAGATAACACCAATACTGGTCTTCTTATCTTCTTCTGGTGTTTTGACATTCTTTTGATCCTTACCATCGGTATTCACAATTGTATTATTGGATATCTTAATCGTAATCTTATTTAATGATCCAGAGGCTGCAGACATCCTGTCACGATGTTTATCTTTATTTTAGAAGATAAAATATTCATTTTTATCTCGTAAATATGAATATATTTATGGTAGTACCCTTATATTTAGGGAATCATTTGACGTATATAACATTATTCATATCTACGAGATATGAATAATTTATCTATTCCGAAGTTTGGAGGCTCCGAAAAGCCAAAAATCCCAATTTTCGGGTATTTTTGCTCCTCGAAGACTATAGTGATATTATAGTAACCGACACTCAAAAAAGCTGAAAAATACCCTTCCTGAATAGTAAGATCGGGGGCAATTTTATCTCAAAAATTGCCCCTTAACTTCTCATCTTTTCCGAAAGTTCAGAGAAAGTTTAGAAAAGACAAAATAAAATCATCTATTCCATATCAATAATATCTATATTTAACTTAAAACTCAATATAATCTCACATTATTAGTAAGAATATTAATAGTATCTATGTGATATAACCTTAATATTTAGTTAATAAATACTTTATAACATCTTCTAAAGTATATTTAAATGAAGGGATTAAATCAACCACTTTAAATATTTTAAATATTTATTTTCTTTCATTTCCATCTTAAAAACATAGATCCTAATAATAAATGATGAATGAGAGTAATATGATAAATCTCTACACTCAATATCATGAGTACACCGATATCTTATACCCCATCCTGTCGATACTCTACCTCTTACTCTCCTTCGCATTTGTCATATACTTCCAGAAGATAACATCAATGAAGACTCATCCCACTAACCAATCTCTACCAGATGTACTCCATAAGGATGAGTATACTTGGTTAGCTAAGTATCACTACATAAATAATTACTCCATTTACATTGAATGCTTTTGGATAATATACTGTAATATTAAACCTTTTACTTTAATGAATATCATATCAACAATCTATATGATACGTCCCTTCTTCTTCGCAAGTACTATTCTTCCTAGACCAAGCATTACACCTAAGAAAAGAGAGTATTCAAATCTACCAATATGGAAGATCGTGTTAAAGTACATACTACTAATCGATCGTAATCCTGGTTACGACAACGATTTAATATTCAGTGGTCATACATCATTCCTAACAGTATTTGTCTTACATCTTTGGACCTTTGGTACCTATTCTATCTATATTAATATCGGAGTTACAATTATAAATTTTATTAGTTCCATTATAATAGTGATGAATAGGAATCATTACACAATATGTAATTTAGTAGCTTATTTAATATCATATATCATCTACGATAAATTGAAGTATTTGGTTTGAGTGAGGAGAATAAGAGTATTATTCTATGATAATATAATTGAAGATCTTCAATTATATTACTTTTACTGTTAAGGCTAACAGTATTAAAGACAATACCAATTTTATGTCTTCATTCGTCTTAATTTTTGAGTATTTTATTTTTTCGTGGTTTAAAATGTCGACAGTAACAATCACAACAAATATGAATGTGGGGTTAAATGATACAAAGATAATCTCTGCTACGCCAATATATATTATATTGACGATACTAATAATCTATGTGTTTATCGCGGTTTTCTTTGTTGAGAAAACTACGACAAATAATTATAACACTCAACTTGGAATATTGGGTACCATAACTCTAATATTAATTGCTGGTGTGGCACTTTATTATTTGAGCAAAGGCAATGTAAATGGAGCAGTATACGTTCTAATTATTATCCTATTTATTGGCCTTTGGAAACTTATTAGTATCATTGGAGAGAAAATGGGTTGGAATACAATAATCGTATTCATCATCCTTATAATCGTAGTATTTTTGTTAAGTTTTATCGCACAAAGATCATATACATGCTACTCATTATAACAAATTAAATATTAAACGTTGATAACGTTTAATATTTATGGGATTTATAGTGTTGTTAATAGATAAAGTTGGGGATAACACTATTATCCTCCGATTACCAAGGCTTCTCACCCTTATTTTTCTTATAGAAATAGTAGAGAATCAGGAGGATAATGATAATGATAATAATCCAGAAGACAGCCATTCCACCAGAAGAACTGCTTCCATTATTAGGATTGGTAACGACCACTGGTAATACTGTTAAACCGGTAGTCGGTACACCACTGGCATCAACAGCACGGAATCCCAATCCTTGAAGAGCTGAGGAGATCGTATTTGCGAGGTTCTGTCCTTGAGATGTCAATCCCTGAGAACCACCGAGAGACGAGAGGATGCCTCCGAGACCGGATTTTGTACCCGGTGCTGTCGGAGTCGGTGTAATTGGATTAAGAGGGTTGGGAGTTGGACCCGGGGTTGGAACTGGTCCGGGCGTCGGGAATCCCGGAGGATAGAGAATACCATTGATACCTTGAACTGTATAGTTACCACCACTATAAGCATCAGGATTAGTCACCGGAATACCATTGACCGACAATCCTTTGGCATCATTGGTCACGGTCAATGGGTTACCTGCGAGACTTGTCAGAGTCGTAGATCCTGCTGGGAAACTACTGGCTGGATAAGCCCCAGATACGAACCAGTTAGAGATCAGGTTCTTTGCTTGATCCGGTGCAAGTTGATAAAGATTGTTAAAACCGTTAACGGGGAAGAAGAGGGTCTTCGGTCCACCCCCACCCAATGAAGAGAACCAACTCGCATCGATACCTTTACTCGAAAGGTATTTCGTGAGTGGAGCTCCCACTGAACTGAGGAAACCGTTGCCAACCTTAACGTCCGTCATTTTTGAATCCCCTCAGAAAAATATTTCTAATTTTCGAAATATCAAGTTTCATCTTTTGTTCTCTTAGGACAAAGATATACTACTATACTACTCTCTTATTATATAAGATTTTAATAGTGATTTATTATTAAAATCTATAGTATTATACTATATCGATAACATAGCTGCATATCGCTCAATATTGCCAGTATAGAGAAGTATCCTAACAAAAGTACCTTCTTCTTTAGCCTTGGTTGTTTCATTTTCACCCCGATTATCTTTGATCAAAACTATACGTTTTGAAGACTCCTTATCAATATTGAGAGTATAGACTAAATATGGTCTCGGTTCTTCACTAGGATTGGTGTGAAATCCGTAGTTTATTTTCTCATTTTGCCATTTTAACCCAACATTAATAGCACGTTCAAGGCCTTTATCAACCGCAACATTTTGTATTAAATAAATATGATTATCTATATTCTTAAAGAGATATGGTTCTAATACATTAGCATCAATTTCTTGAATGTTATTCTTAATCAGCAATGGTGCTGTATTAGTATTATCCTCAATATCCCCATTATCTTTCATAGTTTGACGCTCTAACCAATTTTCATAACTCTCATCACCAATAAAAATTATAGTGCCGGACTGCTCTTCAAAGTCTGCCGGTGTACGATAGAATCCATTAATGACGAAGAGTGCATCATTCTGAGTAATAGGAAGTTTGGTCAGATTACGAATATAAGACTCGATTTTAACCCCAAACTCCTGAGAATATAACCTAACACTAAAAGAATCATTAATCAATGTCGGTGCTAATCTTCTTAAATTTACCAGTGCCGTTTTGATATCAGTATTATTCAGGACTCGAGGAATTCGTGATAAGTCGTAATACACCGATGAGTCACCGCTTGAGGTGGTGGAGGTGGCGGAGGAGGGATCAATAGTAAAGTATTTAGAATAGAAATCCTTCCGTGGATCGAGGAAGTACAAATATCTGATAATCTGTAATAACATATCAAGAGTTCTTCGAAGTTTCGTGATACGACCAATAATAGGTTTTGATTCCGGGTCTAATATAACCGGGATATCTGGACCTGATATTATGTTTTGAAACTCTGGTATTTCTTCAGGTACTATCGGAATACAAATACCATAAGTCATAGTTTTATATATTGGATACCACACTGCTGTTATCAATTTCTTATCTCGAGTTACCGCTGATACTCCCAAGAACTGTCCCCCTAATAATTTTAGAGTACTCCATGGAATTTTAGGAATCTCAGATGCACTAACCACTTTTCGATTTATCGGTGCTGATGGTGGAATGAATACTGTCATTAATCGTTGATTTATCACACCAACGGCAGTATTATCCTTGTTATCCTTCTCCCCCTTCTCGTTCTTCTCTCCCTTATTATCCTTCTCATTCTTCCCTTCTTTTAATCCAGTCGTAATAGGTACTATGTATCCACGAAGTTTACCATAATTATCAATGAACTGCCCTACTCCAGAATTACCAAAGATATTGATTAGAGAATCAGAGGAGTATAGATTGGAATATGGTAAAAGTTCTCGTCGACTATTACTGAATGACCATGTTATGTTATTAGTCAGTAATCTGAACATGTTATAGCAAGTTTTAGTTACATTTTCTTCGTGTAAATCAACTCGTTGATCGACGTTAAAATCTTTGGTCGATCGACAGATTAATTCACATTGAGGATATCCTAATTGATTAGCTGAAGATCCATAGGTTCGAAAGATACAGACAGTTCCTCGATCTAGATCCACAGATGAAGAATAAAAGATTTTATGTCGAGGAACTTCCATTGTACCAGTATCATTACGATCACCAAATACGAAGATATTAACGTTAAAATATTCTTCTAACCCATGAATAGCGAAGAGTGGATCGAGGAACTCGTCATTGGATGATAAATAATTAATAATCCTTGTGTCACTATAATCATACATTTCTTGTCTATATAATTCTGGTAGTGTCTTCCTCGTTAAATCTAATCTAACGTTATTAGCGTACTCAATAGCATCTTTCTGGTCGACAATTCTGAGATACTTTTCATCTTTTACTGCCAGTAACAAACAGTGAATAATTGAATTTGGTGAAATTGGTAAACCATATCGCCACCACCACGATTCTCCTGATTGAGACGATCCCAAAAGAACGGAGATTTCTTTTGGGATCGTTCCTCGTCCTCGCCATCCTAACAATTTACCGGCAGTAATAATGGTATTTGAACGACTACCAATTCGTGCTTCTGATTCACCTTCTAAATAGGTATTTAAAGTACGATTATCATTCATAGCACAACACGGGAGCTGTGGATACTCTTTAGAAGTGGTACCTTGATTATTTACCATTGTCAAATGAGCATATTCACTCCTATTAATCCTCTCTGATGGATCACATGTCAAATACATTACTGGATCATCTTTAGGGAATGCTAGGACACTCTTTCCTAATCTCCTTAATTCGGCAGCTCGTTCGGCGGTAATCGCTAAAGGTTCTTTAAATGGTGGACAAGTCTTAGCATAGTTATTCGCAAATATTTTAGGGAACTGCTTTACCAAGTTTCCTTCACCGTATGTTGTATTAGTCTTCTTACCTCGCGTCTTTAACTTATCCTCAGTTAGTTTAACTAAGTTAAAATCAGGAAGATAACTCTCAAAGAAATCGTAAACAGCTGATCTACTCCCAACATAGAGCTCCATGAATTCAATAAATTTATACAGTATTGTATCAGCTTCATCTTGATTTCGAATGTAAAGTATTTTAATAGCAAGATAGTTAGTTCCTATTGGTGTCTTTAAAGATAAACTCTCTCCGGAAGTTACCTGCTTCCTTGCGATATGAATTTTTGGAGAGTTAAACCTTCCGGTCTTAGCAGTCCCCGAGGCACTAAGACCCGAAGATCTCTTGAAATCCCCACTATCATCAATTGGAGCATAATGAATATTGAGATGTGACTTCAAGTAGATTGGCTTATCACTTTCTTCAATATAAAAATTCTCCCTAGCATTATAGATCAATAATTGTGATAGAACATTCTCATCAATAAAGAGTCCTCCTGGTGCATTGTAAAACATACTTACGATTAGATCAAGTTTCTCATCGTTAGATGCAACAAGTTGAAGATTTAATGATTTCTCGATCTTCGGTATGATGTTTTTATCCGAGACACGTAACAATCCTTCATCGAGAAGATACTCTACCTTTTCATATGAGGACTCCTTTAACACTAAAAGTGTTATCGTGTCTTTTTCAGAGTTTTGTGCTTTTGAGATCATAGATGTTTTAATATTATTGAATATCCGTCTCAAATTATACTGATCAGAGTAAAACCTAATAAATGGTACCTGTTCATCAATCTTCGCTTTTGCAAAGATATCAGGACCATCATCGATACCCACCTGATCACCATTAGGAAATCGAGGATAATATGTAAACCTTGATTTCTCAATCTTATATTTCTTGATCATTACTTGTGGTCTATCTGAGATAACATATTCTGACTCATCAACTTTGATCTCACTCTTTTGATCAGAACGTCTCGGTGATATGGGGGAATATTCTCTTCTTAAACTATCACTAATTAATGGATCAAGAATAATACCAGGGAAAACAAAGAAGGGGAGATTACTTAATCTCGGGAAATCTCCAAGAGTTGTATCTCTAAAGATGGTAGTGATAGGTTGCTTGATATCAGTCATCTTGATTATAATAAGTACTAATGTATCCGTTGAACCCCTAAAAGTGATGAACTCTTTATTGAGTAATCAAAATCTTTTATCGCTAAAAGATTTCTTGTATCAGATTTTTATCGACTAAAAAGTATCAAAATATTTTGATATTGAAGACAAACGAAGACTGGTGTCGGACTTGAAGGAATCGCTATCAAGGATAGCTCTTCTTAACCAAGTAGAGGTATTATTTAAAGATAATGGTAGTGGTCTATCTTCGCCATTCTAATGATGAAATTCCCTCGGGGGAAGAACCAACTTATAAGCATGATCAACATATTAATAAGGATGGTAGAAAATTAGTCAAATCGTTTGCAAAGAAATTCATTCACGAGTTTGGTCATCCACAAATCGTATATTATTCACCATTTAATAGGGGTCGTGAAACAATGAAAGGATTGAAGAAGTATTTCAATAAAAATGTGAGGTATTTAGTGGATCCAAGATTATCCCGATTCTTCACACCACAAGAGAAGAAAGAATGTGATATAAGTAAAAAGACTAAGAAACATGAACCTCCGATCTCTGAATCAAGGAAACAGTTTCATAAAAGAGTTTATGAGCAGGCTGATGATATGATCAAATATCTCTCTACCGGTCTTGTCCTATGTATTACACACGCTGTAGTTTTGAAACGTGTAGCTCATCGATTTAAAATCAAGCTACCCGAACATTATGAATTTCTTGAATACTTCTCACTCTCAAGTAAAAAGTGATTTGAGCGAGGGTATGCAGCTATGCTGCCGTGGATCGTGGATCAAGGAATAAGGATTAAAAACTCTTCAATGGTGAAGTTAATTATTTACTCGTAAATAATTAATTCTCATATTATCACCTTATACCTTGATCCTTAGTCTTTAATCCTTAGTCCGCTGAAGGCGGTACCCTAATTTCCAACCTTTCCATTCACCAGATCTTTGAGATCATTCATACTCACTGGTACACTTGAAGAAGCTGTGAAAGCTTTCTCATCAATCTTAAACGTTTTATCTTTAGGGGCAACAGCTTCGGCCTCTGTAATAGGGACGCGTTGAGCTTTACTACTATTCTCAGTAGTTTTACCGACAACAAAGAATTCGTTCTCACCGGTACCAGGACGAATGAGATAATTCACACCTCGCAGGTTCCAGAAATAGAGATCTTGTGTGAACAAACTGTCTTTACCTTCCCATTTAACAATATTAATCTCCTCATTGTCAGATTTTTGTTCACTGGGAGTACCAAAATTAGAACCGTTAGTAGCCTTAGCGGTAGTTTTACCGCTCTTAGTGCCTTTACCCTTCTTGGAGCAGGGTGTACAGAAGGATCCTCCATTCTTAATCGTTGCACCGCATGCTTGACCTTTACGCATTCCACGAGTCAAGACATACTGACATCCTTGACCTTCCGCAGCTTTCTTCGGTGCCGATGTTTTACTTCTCGTAGCTGAGGCTACCGTAGTGACGGTAGCTGCGGATGCCGTGGTAAACCCAAAATTCTTAAAATGTGCGCGAAGATCGTCAACGTTGAGTGGTGCATTCTTCTTTTTGCTCAATTCGACGACTTGTCCGAAGATATAACCTTCAAGGACCTGAGAGATTGATAGATTCAAGATTTCCGATAGGTTGCTCATGGTGGCCTGATTGATCCTTTTGCTTCGAATTCAAAAATTTAACAAAAATTAGTTTTGAATTTTCGATTTTTCGCGATCAAGTATATAGTTAATTATATACTTGGAGTCTCATTAAATAAATTTCGTTTTTCATCTTTCTTTTCTATCACTCGATCATTCAAAGGATAGAAAAGAAAGATGAAAAACCAGAAAAACTAATTTCAATAATAAAAACATTGAATTAAAACTCCTTAAAATAAACCGTACAATATGGCACAATCAGTTAATAAACGAGTATTAACTGATATAGAAAGAAAGCAATTTATCGATTTTGCTAAGTTACTCTATGATAATGTTGATGATACCCGCTTAAACGATATTCTTAACTTGGACAACCCTGTTAAGGTACTGAGTGATACAATCAAGACCAGTAATAGCAAAATCAAGAATATTATCGTGGATCCGGTCTTTGATAAATACCTGAAACCTGAAGCACCTGAAGAAAAGAAATTTCTATTAAATAATCAGTACGGTAAATATGTTGTGGTACTCGCTCGTGAAGTAAATGAGAAGAGCGAATCTCCCTATTTTGATGATTTAAATAGATCGCTCTCAAATCTTCAAGAAGCTCCCGGAATACTAGTTGAATCGGTGAAATTGGTACCAGGAGTAAGATATGAACTTCGAGAGTTAGTTGTTGATACATTCTTTGAAAGTACACAGAATTGGGTTCGCGATTTTAAAGTGAAGTTAGGAGAGCTTTTCACTAAAGCTGGAATTAGTGAAAAGCTCTTTGATAGGATGGTTATTCCAAAGTATATGAAAGTATGGCTTCAAGCATTTACACATGAAACATATTCAAATACTAATTACGAAGAACTTGAATTTATGGGTGATGCGATTCTAAAACCACTCTTCTCTAAATTATTACTGGTTAAATATCCACATCTTAAGAAAAGTGATCTTACCAATCTCAACTCTCGATATATGAGTACGGAAATTAATTATCAAGCAACTCTTGCCAGGAGATTAGGTCTATCGCAGTTCATTGAATCTCGTATATTAGGGCGTATATCATTTAAGATTAATACTGATATTTTTGAATCATTCTTCGGTGCAATTTTGAATATCGGCGATGATATCGAACTTGGAATAGGATATCGAGTTGCATACGATGTTCTTAAAATCTCTTTGGATAATGATGAATTCACTGATACATCTGCTAATGCCAAGACGCAAGTCGGTCAAATATTTACGCGTTTTAATGGTATGAATGTTGATATCGATCCACATGAAGAACAAGTTTTAGAAGAAGTAAACGGAATGATACGCTTTATCATTAGGATTCCAATGAATACCGCAAATTTCTTTCGAGCCGTTACTGGTGGATATCGTCAAGGCGATAAAGTTGTAGGCGGTCGAATTGATATTAAAGACTTAGAACTTGCTAATGTTACTGCTACTGGTAAAGATGCAGCTGGAAGTTTAGCATATAGTAAAGCGTTAGAGAAACTAGAATCTTATGGATTAACAACTGATATTGCCAAAGCTCTCAAGGAGAAGCTGGAATTTATGGTTGATCCCGTAATCCTCCAAGATTACCAAAAAATTAAGAATAAAATGAGGGGATTGGGCTATGATAAATACTATTTCATTTCATCATCAAAGAGTGGTACAAATGGTCGCGCAACAATGCAGTTAATAGGTGTCGATAAAACTGGAAAATCTCACATACTTCAGAGTGATGAAGCTGCTAATGGTAAAACTGAAGCACGACGTAATCTTGTTAGGAAATTTTTGAGTTCTTAATCTAAAAACATTGATTGACGTACTATTTGAGTGTTATTATCGATTATCATTCATAACAAATGATATAACTCCATTCTAGAGTTATATCATCGTCCTCGAGTACCTACTTCAGAAATAAAAGCCCCGACACGCAATTATTTGGAAAAATATTATCTTCTTTTGAGAAAGATGTCAAGTGGTTCTCCGTCGGTGATAAATGTTGGAGGTACTAGTGCCATCGGGGCTACTGGTTCCGGAAATAACGTTAATATCATCGTAGCTATCATAATTATTATCGGTATCATTGTTTTAGTTTGGTTTTTATGGTGGTACTTTTCCAGTGCAACTGGTTCCACGCCTAATCCAACCCCTGCACCTAACCCTACACCAACACCAGGTCCGACACCAGCACCCAATCCAACTCCGATGCCAGGTCCAACACCAACCCCCAATCCTAATCCAACACCATCGGGTCCATTAGCTGCAGGAACTTATACTATTCGTCTTAATACTTCATATTTGAGTAATAATGGAAATAATACCGGAGTTACTATTAATAACACTCCAACAGTATGGAATTATTCTACCGATAATAAACTATCAACTAATACTCCAATGGGAACAGTATATTTAAATACTGCCCCAACAGGGGCACTTACTCTTGGAACAACACCTCAAACACAATGGAATATCATTAATAATGCTAATGGATATTCTCTACAAGCAATCTCTAGTGGTGGAGCTGTTGTAACTCCTCAATGTCTAGTGGTTAATGGTGTATCAGGATCAATTGGTTCTTGTAGCAATCCAACAAGGTTTGCTATCGTACCATCATTTTAGAAAGTTTAATGTTTGGTAATCTAATATACTATTTAATAGTATATTATTGTGATGCGAAACTTTAATTAAAGTTTCTTGTGATTTCTTCCAGGTTTTCTTAATATATGGGGGTGGGTAAAACAATAGAGAAAACCTGGAAGAAATATTAAGTTCTAATAATAGAACTTAATATGGGATGGATATTAACAATCATTAAACTGAAAACGTGTTGATTAAACACGTTTTTAAAAAAGTTATTACCGCACTTTCGGTTACCGGAAAGATGGAGCCCCTGGCTCCTATGCGTGTGATTGAGGTGGAGTGAACTTGAACGATTACTTGAAGCCGTACTTCTTTGGCTGAGGACCGCGCTTGAAGGTGGCGGTGGGCTTCTTCGGCGGAGCGACGGCTGTTTCCTCCTCACCCTCATCATTATCCTCCTCATCAGTGGGAGGCTCGTAGTGATCTTCCTCATCACCACCATCATGATGATCACGACGCTGCTGATGTTTCTTCGCCGCCTGGAGCTGATCATGCTGTGAGAACGTCAGATTCTTGCGATTGCGGTACTTATGCTTCTGGAGCATTGGATTGTACCACTTAACATGAATCTTCGCCTCACAATCCTTTTCAACATCCCATGCGACGCCATTGAGAAACTCCTTACACATGAAAGCTCGATTCTTTGCGTCATCGTTGAAATCACCCGAGAACTCAATGACGAGAGATGAACGAAGATGACCAGCCTCGCTATCCTTGTAGCAGAAGTTCACCTTGTAACTGTTCTTCTTGAGGAGACCGAACGTCTCGAGTGCGAGCAGCTTCTTCTCGAGAATTGCTTTACTCTCCTCGATCTTCACCTTGAGGACCTTGCTGTACTCCTTCTGATCAGCATTGTAATCTCGCGGAGGAGCGATCACAGAGACGTGAAGACGATTGAAGACCTGAGGCGGCAGTGTCTTCACACATGGTGCGACCGTGACGTTCTTATCGTTATCGCGGTTCTTATCATCCTTGTCATAACCCGCTTTGACGAGTTTCTCATACATCTCCGGCTTCATCAGCGTGATCAGAACACCGTTCTGAGGTTTGAACGGATAATACCCAGCGATCATATGATTGATCGGACCGATATCACCATACTTCTTCAGCTCCTCACGAACCTCATTCCACGAACGTGTTGTGTACAGAACGTACACCGGCAGACCCTGATCAGAGAGTGACTTTTGCGTCGCACGACGAACTCGACGATCTTCGGCAGTAGTGCGCTTGCCCTTATATCCATCACGTGACTGGGTATTAACAACGGATGCTTTGGTGGTCGACTCCTTAGTGTCGACCTTCTCGACCGCGGTTGATTTATGATCCACCTTAGTAACATCCTTGTCTCCAGATGCATCCGTCTTACTCGCTTTCGCGGCGTTAACAAAGGCCTCGAAAGGGGACGTCACCGAAGAACTCTTAGTATCAGACATTAAAGCGTTGACTTTGCACAGAGCGGTTTGTGTCTAAAAAATCATTTTAATAAATCATTTTTGAATTTAACAAAAGAAAGATGAAGGTCACTCTAGTAGGCTTTCGATGCCATCAAAATTCACAGTTCAATATTGTCGATTCCGATTTGACACTCATTAAAGGTAAATCAGGTATCGGTAAAAGCACCATTTTTGAAGCTCTATCCTGGCTTCTTTATGATAAGGTGCGTAAAGTTGATCATCATGAGAATAAAAATGGGAAGTTAAGTGTAACTCTTGAATTTGGTAGTCTTATTGTTATAAGGCAAAAGCGCCCAAAGAGTGTTAAAGTCATTCAAAAAGCTAAAGATGGTACTCAGGTAGTTTACGATTCAGAAGCAGCTGAAAGTATTATTAGATCGTATTTTGGATCAGAACAATTATGGCCAATCGTTGGTTATATTAAACAAGGACATCTTAATGGTTTACTAAGTCAGAGTAATGTTGAGAAGATGGATGTCCTAAATAAGATAACATTCAGGGATGAAGATTTTGATATCGATTCACAATTGAGTAAGATTGATGATGAGTTTACTAAAAGTACCTCTTCTTATATTCAAGAGAATACCCTCTTTCAACGTGATTCTCTTGAATATAAGAAGATGTTTCTCGATGGGGACTCTAAATTACTTGATACTTTGATAATTAGTGATTTATCTAATAATTTATCAATATCTATGTCTTTACTTGAGACTTATAATAAAGAAGAGACTAATTTAGAGTTATTATTCAATAAGAATATAGCACTAAAGGCAAATTTAGTTAATATGCGAGGACGTTATGATTCACTTAATAAATTATTATCGGGGTTATTGAGTGGTACTTCAAAAGATTCATCTTTTGTCCCGCAATTGAAGATTGCCGGTGAACTTAACATTCAGTTATCAAATAATACTCTTCTCCTTACTACGAAGAAAAGCGAGTATGATAAATTATTAAATCAAAGATCGGAATTAGTAACTGTAGCTAATGATAAGATTAATATGATTAACTTATATAATCAGTATAATAGTATTTTGATAGAGTTGGCTAAATTGGGAGGCTTAGATACCGTTGAAAACGATGTGAAAAATAACATGATTGTGACTGAAGATATGATACGCACAGTAATGTCTAATGAGATGTTATTAAGTAAAGAGTTGGAAATTTGTAAGTTTTATGGTTTGGGATATGATCGTCAAGTAATAATATCCCAAATTAATAAAGATAAGAATTTGTTAGATCGACAACCAATACTCAATGATATTAAGAATAAAAAAGAACGTATTCAATATCTTGAATCATTGATTAGTACGATGAGTTCGGAATTGAAACCTGTATCAGAGACAGTTGAACAAATAACTCTCAAAATTAAGGATCTAACTGATAAAATTAGTTTAATAGAGATCTCTAAGAAAACTTTACAGTGCCCACACTGTAAAGGTAGTGTCAAATATGTTGAAGGAAAATTACATTCTCACGATGGAGTGCCACCGGTGCCAGGTAATCAAGAGTATCTGATGTTATGTGAAGAGAATCAACGACTTAATAGATTACGAGATACTCGAGAATTGTATGACAAATCATTATTGATGATTGAGAATTATAAGAAGGAACTGTTATTGATAATAGTTCCGCCAAATAAAGAGAATGATGTATTACTATCACAGGGAGAAGTTAATAAAATATATCAAAGGATCAATCTACTACAAACAATAAAGATTATTACCATTCCAACCTCATCATCAGAATTAAGTATGATAAATAAGAGACGTTTATTGATAAATCAACTTAAGAGTGTTGAGACCCTAATACCAGAAAGTTTACGAAAGAAAGATTTATCAACTGATGTTTTAGGGATGAATTTATTAAATCAAGCACGAGAATCAATTGGTAAGATTGATATCGAGATGAGTGAGGTTCAGAATGATATTAAAAAGATTGAATCTGAGATCCTAAATATCAAAGATAAAATTAATCAATATAATACAAGTGAGAGAGAGTTATTACGTCTAAAAGAAGAGATACTCAAAATCGAGAAAGAGATCGTACCTGATATCGATATTAAAATAGTAGATACTAAGAATAAGAAGAAGGACTTGATAAATAAGATTGATACTTATAATCGGATTAGGAAGATAATTAATGAAAGAGAGCGATTAGATATAGTATCAAAGAAGATTACTCAAATCGAGGTAAGAAAAGTGAACCTTTTAAAGATGAAGGAGTTATTAATACAATGTGAATGTTATAAGCTATCACGTACTGTTGAATCACTGAATGAATCATTAGCTGATATTGCTAAATATCTATTTGAGACACCAATCACTATCAAAGTTAATCTTTTTAAAACGGTTAAAACAACACAACGCGTTAAACCAAGTGTCAACGTTACAATCTCATACAAAGGTATTGAACATGATGATGTTAGCTCGTTAAGTGGTGGTGAACGAAACTTGGTTTCTTTATGTATCACCCTAGCGATGAATAAAATTAGTGCTTGTCCACTCTTACTACTAGATGAATCAATAGATACTATGGGTGCAACAGTTATGGAAAATGCATTAAAATCAATCAAGTTTGGTACTATTGGTAAAACTTGTCTCTTAATATCACACTCTGCAATTGAAGGAACATTTCGCGATGTTATTGATTTGGATCGATCATGAGAAATCTTGGTCGTTTGAATCTTGTATTGTTATATATCTAATAATAAGATAGTATTTTATCTCTACTGATCGTATATGATATCGTTGGTATCATATACTCAAAGACTCAAATATTTATCTTTTGTGAACTTTTGGGGTTCGGAATTCATAAAAATCGCAATTTTCGGGTATTTTTGAGTGTTTGAGTATATAGTGATGCTATAATAACTCAAGAGCAAAAAGGCTGGAAAATACCCTTGCTGAACTACTATTCAGCTCATCTAAAATTCAACTTTTTGAACTTTCAAAAAGTTGAATTTTAGATGTATCGAATGAAAATGAGTATAATAAAATGTTACACTATAAAATGGATGTTAAAATGACTACTAATCTGTCTCTTAATGATATTAATGATATCATACAAGAAGCTATGTCTAGTAAATATATAGAATATTGCCATATTACACCCTTAACAAAAGATAATCAACTTATCGGTTACCATTATAAAATAAATAATAGTTATAAAAATAACGAGGAGATACAGCTATTATCGAAGCCTTTATCACCAAGTATAAATATTTTTAAACTTATTAGTACATTATTCATACCGAGGAAAGACGAAAAAGAATTATTATCTAATTCTCCAATGTTGTTACAAAATATTAATGATGTGGTACCTATTGAAATAAGATTTGATATTAAACCTGGTCTTTATCTTAGTAAGAGTGGAACTAAAAGACCATATTTCGACTTTTCATATGGAAATTATATATCTACTGGAGATAAAGGAGTATTCAAAAGTGGAATATTTCATGACATCAATATTAATATTTATATTTATCATTATTATCGATCAAATTATTATAATGGTGTTCTCACTGAGATGATGATTTATGAATCATACGAAGGAGCTGATTTATCGTTAGTCCTAACTTTTAAATTTGATAGTCATGGATACATTACTCACATTATTCGAGAGAAAACAACTCATGATTCAAAATCAATAATAGAAGTTGGTAAGGATATCTCATATTTGACGCAGTATAATGAACGAGGGACTATTAAATTATGGGTACCTTTTTATACTAATCATCCAATCAATGGGATCAGTAATAATGAAGAATATGTTCCTGGAATACTATATAACAATGGAAATATAATGTTTGTTAGTGGAGGTGGTATAAGTAAAGAAAATTTCTATTTAATCGTAGGAGGTTGGATCAGTGAATATGCTCGAGAAGCCAATAATATTAAAAATAACATCCTTGATTTTATCAATAATATTGATGTTAATAATATAATTATAGAGTATCTCACACCAATTAAATTATATCTAATAAGACAAAATTTAGTCAAGAGCATAGAGTTTTTGAATACTAATCCATCACTAGAAATATCACCTGAATCAAAATCCAGGGATATTAAGGATTTATTAAAGGGGTGGGATAATGCCATAACTAAAAGAATAATACCCAATAAATAAGATCTTAAACCGCAAAATTAATTAAAGAACTTCTTACTTTCAAAGAAAAAGAGAGATGCCACCACGTTATAAGAAGAAACCAAAAGATATTGGACTATTTAAGATTTATCGAACTGGTCCACCGAATAAAGATACTGAAGCGAAAGCGCTGATACCATCAGAATGTAAAGAAGGTAAATATTACCAAATGGCTTCAATTGATCCAGCACATAAGAATTTTGGTCTTCGTGTTGAAAGGAGATGGTTCGATGGTAGAATAACAACAGAGTTCTTTGATGTTTTTAACTTAACACCCGTTGCATGGGAATCGGTCTATTCTGTAGCTTGTGTTGTTCTTGATAAAATACTAAATCTATTAAAAGAGTGCCATATTATCGTCTTTGAACTTCAATTATGGGATAATTATAAAATGACGCGGATGGGACAACATATTCTCACACATCTAATAATCAGATTAACTCAATTTCCAAAGACAGAGGTAACCCCTAAGATTAATATATTTGGGGTCTCCCCACCAAAGACGATAACACCGATCATCATAGAAATACAATCTAGTGTCAAAACAAGGCAGCTTGGTGGTGCCTGTGGATTAAATAAAAGAGGAATTAAGGAATGGGCAGTTAAGCGAGCTCTTGAAATATTAACTGAAAGGAAAGATCAAAAAGCTCTTGATATTTTGAACGCTAAAAAGAAGAAAGATGATTTAGCTGATACTGTTGTTCAATTAGAAGCATTATGTCAACTAAGTCATGATGAATTACCATGGAAAGGACCAATTAAGTTTGTTAGTGAGAAGAATGGTTCAAGTATTCCTCAAACTAATAGTGATTCGAAAGAATCAACAAAAATCAAAATAGTGACTTCGAATGCTTCTACTATCATCAAAGATGGTGTGAAGAATGTATCCTTCACTGGTGATGTATTAAGTGTAGCTCCAAAATTTAAAATTAATATTGCTAAATAGAGTAGGATACTGTTGATAAAATATACTTAAATGCAAATCATCAAAGATTTGTATCTTCTAATATATAGTGCTACCACCCAAAACCTTCAAACTTCTCGAAAAGTAGGTCAAAAATTTCTCTTCTCGTCGGATCTCTTCGGTTTTCGGAGAAGTTCGATTTTTCGATGTTTTTGGAGATAGGATTTCTCCAGGGTTTTCCTATATGTTTTCTATATAGCACCCTCTCTAATATAAAAACCTTTAGAAAATCCTATCTCTTAAAAGTTGAAGAAAGTTTAAAATGTTATATATTATTAATATATAACAATACCATTAGTGATACTCTTCAGATTATTGATTTTTATTAATCGGTATATAATATTAATTAATAAATATCTTTATTATCTTCAGTGATTCTTTTATTTATTATTTATGATAATAAGTCTACAATTGGATTAATATCTCACGTGAGATATTAATTGTTTTATTGCTTCATTTCTTATATAGTACCACCTCCAAAAACCATCAAACTTCTCGAAAAGTAGGTCAAAAATTTCTTCTTTGCTCGAATCTCCTCGAATCTGCCGAAGAAGTTGAAAATTCGTCAAAGTTTCGTTGGAGATTTCTTGAGGGTTTCCTATATGTTTTCTATATAGTACCCTCTCTAATATAAAAACCTTTAGAAAATCCCATCTCTAAAAAGGTTGAGAATTCAAGAGATATAAGCTTACTACTGATACTCAACATTAATAGTAAAAAAACATCAAAATTCTATCAAAATTTCTTATGAATCTTATAAATAATCGCTTATAAGATTTTTGAATCAATTAAAAGATCACATAGTAAATCTTTAATTTCTTCGATGACAACGGTAGCACTTTCAACTAATGACGAGAAGCATCATCACGATAAGTTCTCTGATCCAGTTATTGTAGGTCCTGGAGTGTGGTATGTTCTTCACTCAGAAAGTTATGCTGCTAAATCCCCAGAAGAAATAGAGAGTTTTATTAAGATGTTAAACCGGATAATATCAGGATTTAAATGCCTAAAATGCCGGAATCATGCTGAGAAGTATTTGAAAGATAATAACATATCAAAATATAAGGAGAGGGTACTATCAACAGGTGAAAATATTGGTATGTTCTTTTATGTTTGGGAGTTTCATAATGCTGTTAATACTCGAATTAATAAGCCAACTGTTGATTGGCAAACTGCATTAAGTAAGTTTTCCTCTCCAGATGAAGGAGTTTGTTCGAAAGCTTGCGGTGGAGGTGTCGATCATACTGACTCCGATAATAGTAAACAACCTATCAAAACATTAGGAACTTCACAACATTTGAATGCTCCATTACCTTTTATTCCTATGAAACCTTTATCGAGTAATGTAGCTAATTATGTTACTAAGATTCCAAATGTTGTACCAAAGGTAAGTAATTTCTTTGGTTGGGAGTAGAAGAGTTATAAATATTCAATCTCTACACTCTTATAATTCTAATGATAGATCAAATTACTCATCGATAGTTCATGTGAATTATCGATCTTCAAATTATAAAGATTTTATATGTGATATTATAATGCATAGTGTTATATATCGATTCTTTGAGAAAATTAAAACTTTCTTCGATTTTCAGAGATAGGATTTCTCCAGGGTTTTCCTATACGTTTCTTGAATAGACCCTCTCTAATATAAAAACCTGGGAAATCTCACTTCTTCTTTCTCTGAAAAATTCGAACTTTCTAGAAAATCGACGAGATCCGACGAGAAGAGAAATTTTTGACCTACTTTTCGAGAAGTTTGAGGGTTTTTGGAGGTATTATTATAGAAGCAATGAGGAAAAAGGCAATTAATAACTCATATGAGTTATTAATATCGATATTAATGGTATCACATAACTGTGTTGTGGTAGAGGATTGTATCTTTTACACCGCCAAAGTGGCTTGCGACAATATTCCCAAGACGAAGGCGGTAACAAGTGAAATTCTTACATTTGCTAATTATTGATCTCAGGGGATCAATAATTTTAATTAATATTATCCATCATTTACGATTGAGTCTTAGGCATCATCGGGATATTTGGCATTTGAGCCCCCAAATTAGTAACGAGTGGTTGACCTACAATAGGTGCCGTACCACCATTTTGGAAGGTATTAGGCTGGTAAGGCTGCATCATTTGCTGTTGAGGCATCTGATAACCTCCGAACTGCTGTGGATTCATCATTTGCTGCTGATTCATCATCTGTTGAGGTTGCTGGGGTTGTTGAGGGATATTATACTGCATTGGTTGCATATTATTTACCTGATTACTTGGATACTGTCCAGTTCCCGAACTACCAGAAAACTGCTGTGTTTGAACAACATCTTTACTCTTCGTCTCTGATTGAAGTGAGAGAACGTCATTCTTCGGCTCTTCCTTCTTTGGTTCCTGTTTATCACTTGATGCTGTCGAAACAGTGGAGTTAAGAGTCAAACCCTCAAGCTGTTTTGAGACTTTGTCGAGAAGTTCGGGATTACTCTTCAACAGGCTCTCAATTACATCAGTTTGATCGTTTTGAGTATTCCGAGCTTTGATATCGATAATAACAGCGGAACGCATCTCAATTTGAATGGAGATATTATTACCATTACCGTAGAGAGATTTCACGTGCATTCGCGGAACGAAAGTCATATCGACATTACGAAGCTTCTCCCACGGAACCGGCTTACCATCAAGACCAGAAAAGAGAGTACGTTCATTACCGAAAGGTGTCTTACGCTCATAACATTTCAACCAGTGTGCAGGAGAACGCGTCTTATCGAGTTTCTTAGTCGTCTTATCAGCTGGATAGTTACAAGGTGGTTTAAATCCTTTATCGAACGCGTCTTCATAGGAGAATTTACTCTTATTAAAATCTTCAGGACATGTTGAAACAAAATCGCATGAATCTTTGTAAAGAGCGTGCCACATTTCGAAACATTCTTTCTGTTCTTGAACGTTTTGATCATATAACACCATGACAGAGTGCTCAAAGACACCAGGGATTGGTTTAGGGGGTTTAGATCCATCATTCTTTTGCTTTGAGTCGATACCTCGAGCTTTTAACGGGCAAAGATCGATTAGAAACTCATTGAGAACTGGTTTATCGGCAGCTCCGAAATTGTAAGCGATCGGCCCAGTTATGTACTTCGTCTTTTCATCACCTTTGACAGATTTTTGAGTCGCTTTAGTGAACTGAACGAACTTGCGGTTGAACTCTTTGATGCTGATTGCACGTTTGGAAGACATTGGCTTGTTGGCTTGATTGGGTTGAGTTAGATAACTTAGTTGGGTTTTGAGTCAATTCTTCATTTTTCAATAAATCGTTTTTTATTGAAAAATTTAATTCTTGTTATAGTACCGTTGATTACTCAATACAATATATGATAATTCTTCATATAAATAGCATATAATTGCATACTACCATTATTGATTATTTTACCGTTTTCTTCATTTTAAGATAATCATCAATATACTTCTTAGTTGATAGTAAATATTTGAAACGATTGGGATTAAGGAGCATAGAAGCTTCTATTTCAGAAACCCATTTAGCTTGAATGATTTCTGGATCGTCTTTGAGTGATGATATTGGATCATCACCATAAATTATATATGGATAGTAATGTCGATGATTCCTTATTATTGCTGTCTCTATCTTCTCAATGATCTCTTCGGGTATAAGATTCTTTATATTAAAGAATTGAGGGTTAATACCACCCTCTTCATGATATTCTCGGATAGCTGTCTCATAAACTGATTTATCTTCTCCAGATGGGCGTCCTGATGGAAATAACCACTCACCGTCCGCTTGACCTTTTACGGTATTGATTAGTTTCTTAATATTCTCACTAGCAAACCTAATTTCACAATATTGTGTATTAGCACCACCATTAAATCTATATAGTATTTCGGGAATAGTTTTGGGGTTTGTTACCATCATTTTAATTGTTTCCAATTCCATAATAGTTAATTCATTAAGTAATATCACAAGATCAGCATCTCTATAATTACCTTGTATCAAAATAAAAAATGAGGGACTATATCGTCTTTGAACAAGTAACCATTTATTAGTTGTGACATTATGAGGAATAAGACCGTACGAATTTACCGGTGGTACCTTATTTCCAATGCTTATAACATGTCGAAATGGTAGTGAATCATAGCTTTTCGTCTTTGATTTTGAATGTTGGGTCTTTTCTGATGAGAGTGTCGCAGTATTGTTTTCTGATGATACTTTGGATGTAGTTTTAATTATTGATGTGGTTATCGGGTGTGTGGTTATCGGGTGTGTGGTTATCGGGTGTGTGGTTAAAGTAGTTTTGTTTGCTGATGATACTTTGGAGAACAAGTTGTCGAATGAGGCTAGTTTGGCGACGGTGTTGGTATTGGAGGCTAGTTTGGCGACGGTGTTGGTATTGGAGGCTAGTTTGGCGAGAGCGTCGTCGCGTGAGGCCATAGTAATTCAACAGTAAAATTGAATTCGAGAATACTCCACATCATCTGTTTTCTAACCCCAGTTTTTGTTTAGGACCTATCTCGAAATTAAAAGACTGATTAGAAGAGGATCTAATAATATTAGGATAATACTCAATCTTTTATTAAATGATTGAGTATTTAATATCGTCAATATTAAATACCAATAAAATCAACATTTTTTATAGAAGATCATCGGTCACTTCGTTTGAATTCCCATAGAATCGAAGTTTGCGAGTATCTAAACGTTGAGGTTTTTAATATAAAATGTCGAGTAAACACGGAAAAAAGAGTAGTGTAGAGAAGGATCTTACTGAATCTGAGTCGTCCTCAGATGAAGAAGAGATTGTAAAGATGTCAGAGGAGGAAGCGGCATCTTTTATGTCGTTATTGAATACGTTCCTTGGAACGAGTAAAGAGATCATTGATCATCATCGACGTACTCGTGTGGCTGCTAGTGATCAAGCATATCCAGAAGAACGATCCTTGAGCAAATATACTAAATTTGTTCGTAAAATTCCCAGTGGTCAAATGCACGCTACTGATTTTCGCGATCTCTTACAGAAATACCCCAAAATCTCTCGTTGCGATGACTCATGGTTGCGAAAGAATCCCGATATAGTTATTCTTTCGCAACCACAATCCAAAAATAGTAAACAGAGTGTTAATATCCCATTGGGTATCTTATACAAGCGTGCTTCTGATCTCTACACATTCTCTATAAAGGATAAGAGTGAGAATGCAAAAGTTCTTGGATCTTATGTTGATCGTTTACTCCTCGATTTTTATAAGGTTATTATGACCCTTGATTCCGAGCATTCAACAGAATATAAAAAATACATCGCTGAGCTGGATGCCAAAATAGCCAAACGGGTACCAAAACCCGTTATTTCTAGTTTAATTTCAAGCACTTCAAATAATGGTAGTGCCGCTGTTAGTGGTACTACCACCGGTACTGATAGTAAGACATCAAATGGGTCTGCTAATGGGCAGGGTGCTTTCAATGGTCAGAGCACTGCTAATGGGCATAGCGTTTCCAATAATCAAAACGCAGCAGCAAATCCATTTGCTGCGTTATTTGCTAACTTAGGAGGTTTTATAAATCAAATGGCACAACAGGTCCAACAGACACAACAAAATCAACCCGGAGCAGCACCAACAGCTAATGGTGGTCAAGCACCTAATATTGATATGAATAATATTGGACAAGTTCTTGGAAATATCTTCCAAGGAGATGGTCTACAGAAAATAATCTCTGGCGTCCAGACTGCTATGAATGGAAATAATCTCGCACATCCTTCAGCTGTTACCGACATAACTAATAATACTGTTGTACCGTATCAGCAACCTCAGCAGGTTTCATCTCAACAACCTCAAAGTACATCTAATGCTACAGTTCCTCAATACACATATCCTACACCACCCCAAGTTCAATATCAAGCCCCAACAGCAACCGCTGCTCCCCAACCTCCTCAGTATCAATCTCCTACACCTTCTGCAGCTGCAGCACCTCAACAACCACAGATCACACCTCAACCTTCTCAAAATCAACCTCAATCATCTCAACCTCAGCCGGGAAGTTAAATAACGCAACTATGTTGCGGCGAAGGATACATCCTTCGCACCGCTGAAGGCGGTAGTATCAATCCAATCGATTGATCCTTCACTATAAATAACACTCTATACCATCAATCCAATTGGATTGATTTCCTACCACATTATCAATCGATTGGATTGATAATTTAAAATCTACCATTTAAAATCGGTGTTTCTGTATTACGTCACTAGCATGATCATCATCTGAATCTGACTCAGATTGAACTGGTGACTTTTTAACTGGTTTATGGGAAGTGTTGTTCATCGAACTACTATGTTTCTTAGATTTATTGGATTTATCGGCCTTTACACCGCTGGAGGTTGTAACGGAATTGTATTTATTCTCTCCGTGCTTAACATCTCCGTGATTATCTCTTTTCCTACTCTTCTCCTTCTGGGTATTACGATCGGGGTTTTCGTGCTCCGATAATGGAACGAAGATTGAGTGTTTCTTTAAAATCTTTACAATTGTTTGGATGTCATCTTTAGTAGCATCCAGACTACTGCCCATATGCGAAATCTGTGTTTTAGCTTCTTCAATGTGGGTATGAAGGAATTTATCGTGATCTGCTACAGTAGCTTCCACCTTGTTTCTCGATTCTTCCAATGTTGCTATTCTTTGTACAGTCATTGTACCAAACGCTTCAAAGTTCTTGATATATGAAGCTAATTTCTCACTTAAATCATCGATTTTCTGTTGTATTGCTGATAGCTTGTTGTTATAGTAGATTATAACGCCGATGATTGCTACAGTATTAAATCCCGAAAGTACTGTTCCCAAACTTTTAGCATCGGACATTTAGAGTTCATTAAATATGCTTTAGAATGCTAAAAATGGTTATTTAATAATATAAAACTGAATTAAATTCTGTTATTAAATACCATAAAAGGACTTACGTCTTTATTAAGCTTCGGATCATTCAATTTCCGATATGAGCGACCGTGAAGATGACGAGTACGAAGAGGAGGATGATAACGAGGACGAAGAGGATGAGTACGAAGATGAAGATGACGGTTCCGAGGATGGGGATTCAAACGAAGCGACCGATGAAGATGGTGACTCCGAAGAAGAAAAAGCGCCCAAAACCAAACGAAAGACGGGGAGGGTCGCGGCTGGTTCTGCGACTGCAGCAGGGTTCGCACCAACATCAGCATCAACCTTCACCATTCCCAAAATCACGATTGTCCCTAGTGGGGGTGCGAGTGACACCAAAACAGCCGCTACCCTAAGTACTAGTGGTGGATCTGGTGTTACAGCATCAGCATCGACAGCAGCTCCATCTTACAATCCATTCTTGACTCCATCCTCAAGTTATAACCCTTTTGCACCTTCTTCATCGGTCGCAGCACCGTCGCCATCAACCTTATCAGCTGCGGCTCCGTCGCAAGTCAGTCCCTTCCATCCCACAGGTTTAAGTGGACAGGTTGCCAGTCTCAGTCTTTCTGGTAACGAGAAGTCATTGGGAACACAAATAGTGACGGAACTTGCTAAATCGGGTAGAAGAGCCGAAGGATCAGCTGAAGGTGATCCATCGCAACAGAAAGCTGGTGAGTCAAGTGATGAATATAGTCTTCGTGGTAAACTCGCTGAGAAAATACAGAAGATAGACCCGGTACTGACAAAACCTGAGTCTTATATCATAGCAAATATCATGTTTTATAGTGCAAAGACTGGAGAAAGCTATCCAGCATCCGTTTCTACAAAGATCGACCAATTGACTCAATTACTGAGTTCTTCAAAGTAAAACACGAGATATTTATTATGAGGACTATAGGTTCAAATTTTCATTTTATGGATTCATTCGGATCCATAAAACATCTTTTTATTCTAGTAAAAAGCGAGGTTTGTTCTTCGTTGATGGACAAATGAATATTAATATCAATGAGAAAACAAAGAATGATAAAGAAGGAGTGAAGAAGGATGAAGGAGTGAAGAATGACCCTCCAGGATTCAAACCCAAAGTACTAATATTAGGAGCGGGTGGTATTAAGGGATTCTTTGAACTTGGAGCCCTATTTTATCTGGAACAAATTAAGCATATCAAAAATGTAAATACCTTTATTGGTATTTCAATAGGAGCAGTGATCTCTCTATTAATGGTATGTGGTTGTGAAATTAAGGAAATAATAACTCACGCTGTTGATACTGAGATATTTCAAGATTTTAAGAATATTGATATGATAACGATACTCAACAACACAGGGATAACTTCCAACGAAAAGATTAAGAAGAAAATATCACAAATTGTGCATTCTAAGTTTGGGTTTGTTCCGACATTGAGTCAACTATATCAAATGACTGGTAAAACATTAATATCAGTGACTAATAACTTAACTCTTAGAAAAGCTGAATACTTCTCTTATCTTACAGAGCCAAATATGTCTTGTGTTGATTCAGTAATGTATTCCATTAATATTCCCGGTGTTTTTCATAAATTATGTTATCGAGATAATATTTATGTTGATGGTGCATTGATAGATCCTTATCCTCTTGCTATAGTTGATGATGGTAAGACTGATATCTTAGGTATTTATATCGAGGAAGTTGAAGGGGTTAATCTTAAAACTTCATCTTTATCATATTTATCACAAGCACTCCTATCTCCGATAAGAGAACTGAGGGAAAAAAGTATTGCTAGCGCTTCCAAACGATGTAAACATATCAAACTAAAGTCTAGCGTTCTAGATACAACCGGATTCACGATATCAGCTGAAGAAAAGGGGAGAATGTTGGCTAACGGGCATAACGAAGCTCTTCTATATATGGAAACCTTAAATTCTGATATGAAGGCAGAAGAGACTTTGGTAAGAGCGTCGGCACTATCTAAAGTCTCGCAGACTAAATCTATTGAGATAAATTCGGCTATTCACCAAGCTCATATCAAAGACAGTCAACTAAATGGTAAAATTGTCGTTGATGTAGTAATAAATTCTGATGATAAGACGAAAAAAGATGAAAAATCTTCTTCTATTCATTAAAATAAGCATAAGATCTTGTTTTGCTAGATAAAAGATCGGTAATTAAGGTTGCCGCAATGTCCTCTGTAAACAATTATACATTCTCCAAACCAACTAAAACAGTGGTTGCGGTTCTCTCGGAATCATGTGGTGCTTGTAGATCATACAAACCAGAATGGATCAAGATTAAGAGTGATCTAGGAAAGACTTTTGGCGGTGACCTACAAATCGTTGATGTTGATCTCAAGACAATGAGTCTTGGTGAACTAAAAGAGAAGAGTCCGCGACTTTTGGGTATCATTGATCATTATCCAACAATACTCATTATGCCAAGCTCGGTATGGAATAATGATAAGTTATTAACAAAAGATGATGTCACTGAACCAGATTCCCGATCTTTTGATAATATTAAGAAAGCATTAGATGCGCTAGGTTCATTATCCGGAGCTTCATCCTCTACAAATTCAGTCTTACTACCGACAACATCAGCCTATCTCACAGTAATTCCTAAGAATACACATTGGTAATTAGAGAACATAATTTTGTTATGTTCCAAATAGAACTCAATTCCCTTCAAAAATGATATTTTACCTGTTATTGAACAGGTAAAATACTCTTGAATAATGAGTGATAAGAAGACATCATCAAATGACAACGCCTCCCAAAATACCGGAAATGATCTTGCTGATATTTATAATCTAATACATGAAAAAATGAAGGGTATACCCTTAAATTATGATAATGATAGTCTGATTAGGATTATTAATGGTCTGCCTCAAGATCATGCTAAGATAATATTCCTATTAATGTTACATCATCATAATTTATCGAGTAAGAGTACCAACACTTTTCAATCTGTGATATATGGTGGGGTTAAACCTTACGGTGGAATAGGTGTAAAATACTCCCTTAGTAATTTACCCATTCCACTCATTCGCATTATAATAGGTTATATTTCATATCACAAAGAATTATTAGAAATACAGAAAAATAAAACGAAGTAGTCTCTTTATTAGCGGATGAATAAGAGTATACTAAATTCTCTTAAAAACGTGAAAATGTTTTATTTAGTCATATTTTAAGGTCAAAGTATGACGACCCGTGATTCCTCAATTGCTCTATCTACAGAGCTTCTGACAGATATTTGTCATATAATATCTCAATATGATACAAGTTGGAATGCCCGTACTCACTATATCGATATAAATTGTTATGGAAATGGATGTAATAGCGATATTATCGCCTCCAGCGGTGCAAAGGATACATCCTTTGCCGTGACACAGTCACGTAGTGATGGTGTTCATTGTGTTCATTGTACTGGATGTAAAATAATTCAGATCAGTTTCCACAGGATCATACTACCAATCGATCCTACCAAGTTATTCGATTCAAAGAAGCAGTTACCACATCTCGTAATGAATTGCGATGGATATAAGTGCCGAAATGATGGATGGTCTTATGAAGATACTGGTCTATGGTGTTATGGATGTCATGGAGAATACACTCGATCACTCTACTTTGTGGAGTGGATGAGATCACAAATAGAGGAAGGACGTAGTAATGAAGAGATTATTGAAGATATAAATAATGTGAGACGTCACGATGATTAACTATATCATTAAAGATGGGTTAATTTAAAAACGTGGAAATGTGATGAATTACTAATTTATCTCATTTATTCAATAATAACTTATGTGAGTTACTAACCATTCCACTCATTCGGATTATAATAGGTTATATTTCATACCACAAGAAGTTATTAGAAATACAGAAAAATAAGGCGAAGTGATTATTACTCAATTGAGGGTGATATATTTTAACTATCTATTATCAAGAATTGTGATGAATCAATTAACCTAGAATAAATATAGAGTATCAAATACTCTATATTTATTAAAAAGTGAAAAATGTTTTAATAATTCATGATTTAGTACTAAATCATGAATGACCGTGATTCCTCAGTAGCAGTATCTACAGACCTACCGTCTGTGATCTGTCAGATAATATCAGAGTATGATTCGAGTTGGAATGCCCGTACTGAATACATTGAAATAAATTGCTACGGAAACGACTGTGATAGCGATGTTAGAGAAGGGGTGGATGGTATTCATTGTAGTTATTGCACTGGTAGTCATTTGTGCGATATTCCCAACGAGGATCGGCTACCAATCGATCCCACTCAGTTGTTCGATTCAATGAAGCACTTGCCTGATCACATAATAAATTGTGATGGGAGTAAATGTCGATATGATTTTTCATATGATCAAACAGGTTTATGGTGTCATGGATGTCATGGAAAATACACTCGATCTGACTACTACTTTGAATGGACGAGGTTACAAATTAAGTACGGACGGAGCACTCAGGAGATTGTGATAGATATCAATAATATAGAGGGTATTGATGATGAATAGTACCGCCTTCATTTTGGGAGCGTCGTCGCGAGCCATTGGTGCAAAGGATACATCCTTTGCCGCAACACAGTTGCGTGATTGATTTTAAAAACGTAGAAATGAGATGAACTAGTGATTCATCTCATTTAGTCTGTTGTTGATGTTTTATACTATCCTCTCTTCTCTATCTAATATATCAGTATCGATACTGATATATTCTCTTATTAAAATCTCCTAAATATCTATCCTCCCTTCTCTTATCCCTAAAGATTACCGACACCGAGATATTCCTTATAGAGTGCTTCACGTTGTGCACCGGATTTGAAGCTTCGGAATAGGGCTACGAAGAAGAGAATAGCGGTTATAAATGCTAAGATACCATTAACCCAGACTAGAGCAGTAGCGTTACTGCTTGTGATTCCGTTGCTTGGATTCTTAGTGAACTTCGAGAAATATGAGGCATTAGCCACAAGAACGATAAATAAAATAAAGAGGAAGATTGCGACTACAATAGCAAAGACTTGATCACCAGTCATTTTAGTGATACTCCGACCTCAAAGCCTTTCTGATTTTTCTTCCGTATCATATTTTTTAACAACAAAAATGAAGAAAAATCAGAATTAAAACTTTTAGGCGACGGGGCGTGAAATTGATATTGGATGTTTTTATGCTTTGAGGTTCTTGTGATTGATCGACAAAATTGATCTTTGAGGATGAAAAAACTTGCATTTTTATCTCCCGAAACTCTTTCTCTATTATTAAATGATAAAAATGAAGAAAAAAGTGTTTTATTAGATTTTTTCTCTGACCATAAAAGAACAAGAAGATCATTACGATTTTCCTGTTTAGTATTTCCTGGGATCATTAAAGAATCCTAAAGACTTCAATTACCTAATCAAAGATGACTGAACAAGTTACACGCCCCGCTGAGACCAAAGGTCCCGCTGCAGTCTCCGCGCAGAAGGTTGCAGAAGCCAAGCGTACCGGTCAGTATGCCCGTGTAGGTGGCAAGGTCGCAGGATTCCGTAAGCTGTCGAGTGCTCCGTCGGTGTGGTCGAAGCAGTTCAAGACTTTCGTCGAGAAGCAGGGTATGACGCCCGAAGCGGCTTTTGCCAATCTCGATATCTATGATCCTCAATCTCGTCTTTCCGGACCGCGTGCTCAAGTGGCTCAAGCTGAGGCTGCACTCAATCTTCCCGATACGACTTCTGGAGCAGTCACCGCTGGACTGTGGCTGTCATCTGTTAGTGCCTCCGAGGAAGGTAAGACGGCAGCTCAACAGGTGACCAATGCGGGATTGGCTCAACTGTTGGCCGCTGATCGTGCTCTCGCTCCGGTAGCCAAAGCTGCTAAATCTCCCCGTGCTGCGCGTCAGAAGGTTCAGTGGTCGGCCGAGACGATTGCGGGACTAAAGGTGTCATCTAAGAAGTCTGATAATTACAAGATTACGTACGGATTTGCCGCAGCTGTTCCTGGAAGTCCTCGTGGTGCTGGTTCTCCGCGCACTCGTAAGTCGCTGAAACAGCTGTATGATGAGGTCGTGGCGAGTGCCGGTGGTGAAGGTGCTAAGTATTTGGATATTACTAAGGGTACAGCAGATGCGCGTAAGGTTAATGCCCCTCAGGCTGGTGCGAGTCAGAAGGTTCGTAAGTGGTACAGTACTGGAATTGCTGGCCTGCGTCTGGCAGCAGGAGCGAACGATGCTGCTTCTCAGGGTGCTATTCAGGAGCTCGCTGAGAAAGGTGTTATTACTCAGTCGCAGGCTACCCAAGCGCGAGCATCACTGGCAGCCGCGAACCCTCAGATGAAGCCGCGCGCTAAGAAGGCTGGAACGGCTGCGGCAGTCGCGACGAAACCGCAGAGTCCTCGTCGTGAGGCTACTGTCGGTACCGCTGCAGCTGGTGCAGGAGCTTACACTGGCGGCACCACTACGAGTCCTCGCTTCGGATCTGGTGGTGCCCCGCCGTCCAGCAATCTCTTCGGTGGTGGAGGTGGTGGTCGCGCTCAATTCGGCGGCTTCCAGCAGGGACTCTAAATTATTTAATTCAACTTGGCGACCAAACTGGCTCGGCGAACGACGCCTCCCAAACTATCATTCCACAAATTTGTGGAATGATAAACTAGAAGAAAGAACTAAAGGTTTTTTAAATTAAAACAAAATAATCCGCCTGAGAGTTATGGTGTTTTGGTGGAATTAATATGACGTCGGTAACCAACACCTCTTCTCATAATCCCTTCCTATTATCATCTACAACTTCAGTAAATACAATGGTGTATAACCCCTTTGCAACTACAGCCTCGGTAAATGGCTCGGCGAACAACGCCTCCCAAAATGGTTCAATAAACAACGCCGCCCAAAGTAATCCTTTTGTTACGAATACATTGACAGCAGCCGGCTCGGTAACCAATACCTCCCAAAATAGCTCGGTAACCAACACCTCCCAAAATGGCTCATCTAATAATAAATCACAAAACGACTCTCAAAAAGAATCTTATAGTCAACCCTCAACAAATAATATTTTTCAAAGCAGTGCTTCTACAGCAACAGCCGCGTCAGATAACTCACAAATAATCCTTGATAGTACCGCCCTCAGCGGGGTAAAGAGTGCTAAATCGCAAGATATCCAATTTCGTATTTCTGGCACCATTTCAGCAGGGTACAGTTATCGACATCTTTGGGGTGTGATAAAGCAGTTGTGTACCACAGCATTAATCACTTTTAATAAAGATGGATTTACGATCACTCAGACTGATGCAGAAGGTAAAGTACTTATATCAGCGAGTATTCTTGGTCATAAAATTTTAGATTATAAGTTCTTTGTCTTTCAAGACGGTAAAGAGATTGAGAATACAGAGATCACTGTTGGTGTGAATAGTAAAGATATGTCGACTGCACTTTCAGCCTGTGGACGTAATCATGAGTTTATATTCCTAATTAATGATATGCAATTTATGGAATATCGTTTAAATGGTAATAAAGCTTCTTTAGCTGCAGGTGCTCATATCCTACACTTTCATCATGTTGAAGAAACTCCATTTGAAGAGCCATCATTCGATCGCCTAGAAACAAAACCAAACTATACAATTTCCATCAACGAATTTGTTGGTATTTGTCGTGATGTAGACAAACGTCAAGGAAAACGGATGACAATCACTGGATATAATAATGGTCTTGAGATTATAGCACGAAAAGGTAATAACGAAATCATTTTATCCAACGAGTTCGGTAATTGCAAATGTGAATCTGGTGGACTCAAGATATTAAGAAAACCAGATGAAAAGTCTTTGGGTGTCATTCAGCACTCGAAAGACAACACAAATGGTAGCGCTGCGAAAGATGGTACTTTGGGAGGTGTTGGTCACCAAGCCAATCTTTCTTATAATCAACAGAACGCTACAGAAAAAGCAATAGCTGCTATCGATAAATCTTTCGCTTTGAATATGAATAACGATCAAAAGAAGATGTTAATGAATGCCGCAAATTTCGCTGTCGAGAGCTTAACTAAATTAACCGCACCACCACAATCTTTTACGTTGGTGCTTCCCAAGAAGCAATCAGGTATTGCTACATCCTTCGATATCGGAGTTATTAAAGCCTTTACTAAGATGAAACAAATATGTCAACATGGTTCAATTAACTTCTTTATTGAGGTTGATAAACCGCTCAAACTCGTAGCATCAGTCGATACTTATGGAGTTCTCAAAATCTACGTCAATAATCATTAGTTTGAGAGATTTTTGAGGTTTTATATTAGAGAGGGTACTTTCGCGTCATTAATAATTCAAGAGAATTATTAGTCTTCAAAGTACTATTAGTGTTATTGTTATTGATACTTCATCGTAGAATATCCAAACTTTCTCTATCTTTTTTAGAGATAGGATTTCTTCAGGGTTTCCCTATATGTTTCTATATAGTACCCTTTCTAATATAAAAACCTTTAGAAAATCCTATCTCTTAAAAATTGAAGAAAGTTTAAGAAAATCAACGCCATCAGATATATGATATCCTATAGTAATGATAACAAAGAGAATTAATAACTCACGTGAGTTATTAATATATTATAATTGTTTAGAATATCTACTTCATTCTGTCAATATTATATTGTTTTTGGTGCTGGTATCTGTTTAATGAAACTAGGTTCCGTGAAGATCTTATCTCGTAACTTTTTTACTCGATTATTATAATAATCATCAGTTCCGTTATTTGACAATCGACCCCTTTGTCCTGTTGCTTCCGATACAACTCTTGAGAATCTTATATCATAATTATCATTTGGTGTAGTATAACCCTTTCCATCATCTTTAACTTTTGAGATCTCAAGTGGTAAGTCTTTCTCTTCAAATAAGAGTTTCGTTGCTTCTAGTGCTCCCACCTTCTCCATAACACCAACCGGTATCCACCATTTTTCATCTTTGTTAGTTAGTATTATAATCCATCGTGTAACCCCAGGTACTTGATACTTACTAATACTTTGACGTTTAATGAGTATCATATTTACTTTGATAACAAACAAAATATAGGGGATAAAGTCTATGTTTAATGATAAATTACTCATTAAATACTCACTTAATTTCAAGACTGAATATTTATTGGCTTCATTTGTATTCCCACCTTCAAGTAATACAGCATACTTATCCAAGAAGTATCCTGAAGCCTCCCAGTAATTAATCTCAGGATTACGTCCCAAACGCTTCTTCAGCGTTTCTGATAATACTTCCCGAAAGAATGATACAGTATTTTCTCTGTATAGTAGTGTACCAGTCCGATATTTCTCAGAAGTACTCATTAGTACCGTTTCTAGAAGTCCGAGTGGTCCATCAATCGTCACTAATGTATTAAAACCGGGTACGATATTGAGATTTCCTAGAGGGGTACCAATAGTTTTAGCTTCAACAATATTAGTTGAACCCCCTGAACCCCTCAAAGTAATTCTTCCATATGAATACATCCTCGTGAAGATTTTCTCATTCGGTGAAAGGAACTTTTCACCCGTTGCTGGTTTAACATTATTAAGCTGATCAATAACATTAAGATTAGAGTAAAAATCGCGAAGAATAACTAAGTATTCAGTCTGTTGATTCACGATAGTTCCCTTAATATCAATTAATAATTTCCCTTCTTTTTCGTCTAAGCTTAATGTAGCAGGAGGTATCACTAAAGTTGGTTGAACTGAGATACCTTGACCCTTCAACCATTCATAGGTTGCTTTAACTGATTCACCATCGATTGTCAAGAAGATAATGGTACCACCTGGATTAAGATTACTCTTAATAGTATTTATCAATTGTTGTAGATGTTCCTTACTATTCCAGAAGAAGGACATACTCAACATTAGACTAACAACATCAACTTTCCTACCGATAAACTTTTGGACCATTGCAGTGATTGTTTTCTCATCTCCACCACCAGTATTTACAATTTCAACATTATTACTCATATTAAATAACTCAATTCGTCTCTTGAGTTCTGGTAATTTTGCGATATCGGGTTCAACAGCAACAATCTTCTTGAATCCCGCTTTTGACCATTTAGAAACGTCACCTCCAATTCCGGAACCAATATCGAGGAGTGTTGGACCGTCACTCGCCGCGGTCGCGGTTCCTCCTATATCCTTCGCGGCATCTACAAGTAAATCAGATTTAATCCTATTATAATACTTATACATTAAATTAAAAGTTCTACCAAGCATGGTATCAGTCGTAATCTCATCATGAATAGCACGCCAATTACCCATCACTGTCTTTTCGAGATTTGGTTCTTTTTTATCCGGTCGAAGACGAAGAGGAACAAATGCTCCATTCGGGTATTTACTATATTTATCCCTTTCGTCAGTATTAATGATATTATCATACTTGGCAGGATCAACCCACTTAAACTCTACTACGGTTTCGGTATTTATCCCCTCAATTATCTTATCCGGTACAATACTACCATCGAATGGATGGTATAGATCTCCTTTAAAAACTACTAGATTACCATCTTTATTTTTCATCTTAAGTTGATCACCAACCAATAAGAAATCAATCGTAATCTCAGGTTTCCACTTGACAATATCAGGATTGAGAGGTAATATCCTCTTTATCCCATTCTCCTTATATCCAAAAGTTTTCCAATGATCCTTGAATTCATATTTCCAAGTATTAATATTTGTTTTACTTGGAATATAACCCACATCCTCAGGAGTAAAGATTAATCCATCATCGAGATAGGGAAGATTATCTTTAGTTGAATACATCGCTCGTATCTGATAGTAAAAATCATCAACATTCTTTAATTCGATGAATGATTTGAATGATAGCTCAAGAACAGCGCTATTATTATTGAGTGCAAGTACACCACTTAATGCATTAACTACATCTCTTCCAGCATTGAGGCGACGAAAATGCGTCTCAGCTTGAATATCTAGTAGATAATTCTTAGCAATTGTATCATAAGGAATGAACCAATATTTAGCGATATGAGATGATCCCACAACCACGCCATTGCTGGGTAATGTCCTCCGTGATTCAAACGGTACCAATTCTCCCTCAAGAATTGTACCAGCGACATTAACTTTATTTCCCAATCTGATCACTAGATTAACTTCACCACCGGGAGATAAAAGCCAGATTCGACGATCATCAATGTATAGTAATTTACGAACACCGTCAACTTTCCAGGTTACAGTATAACGTGTACCAATAGTAATCTTTTTGCTTATAAGATTCTTCGTGGAAGCTTCCTTTGAATCCCCAGAGTCTGTAATCCTCTGATTACCCACCAATCCACCATAGACCATATCATCAAAAGATAGTTCTCGTGATTGTGCGAGTCGAAACCCAAAGATCTGCTTGAGTGGAAATTCACCCTTGAGCTCTTTCTCATTCCTTTCTCTCGGAAAGACCCTACTCAACGATGTAATTAGATCTCTTCGATCATCATTACTTATTAATAGATTAGAGTCATCTAACAATGGTCGGAGATACAACACGTTACTAAAGAACTTAGCAAGGGTACTCGTGTTCAAACTCACACCTTTACCCGGAATGAATTCTAATTCTACCTCATACATTGAGGAGAAGACTTTACCTTCTTCAGTTCCATTAACCATTGTTAAATCGATACGCGTTACATCATCGATCACATAGGATACGCGATTTTTAATCCGTGTGAGTAGCGATGGATCATTAAAAGATTTTACATCAACATCTGATTCTTTAAGATTCGTCTCGGTACTAAAAGAGACAAAGATATTATAAGCCGCAAGATTATTATAGAGAGTGTTATTAGATATCCTTATTTTCTCTTTCTTGGTGTATATTGATGTCTCGACTGTACCAAACTTTAAATTGGGATTAGTGATTCCTGAATAAATTATTGTCTGCCTAATATGTGCCTTATTTGTTATATCTTTTGATTGTTGACTCACAGGATTACCAAATTTCTCATCACAAAATAGTTTAATACGGTTATATTGTTCCCAAGTAACATGATGAAGTAGTTCTCCAGTACCATAATCATAGGATCGATATTTGGCTTCTATTTCACAGTAAACATCATTCTTCAATAGGGAGACGTACTTCTCCAGGTAACCTTGAATATTACTGACGCCCACAATATCAGCCATTTCTATTTAAGAAGAAAAGTCTGTTAAATATTTTCAGTTTTATCAATCCACAAAAAGAAAAAGCGTGAAATAGGGATACTCGATAACAGCAAGGATATCCTTGCTGTTACAAATTAAGTCGGGGGTACTATCGTTTCACTCCAGATAAATAAGAACTAAGCTGGAGAACAGGAACACCAAAAATTACAATCGATATTTGTCGATTGACCACATAAGGATGCGTTAATAGCGGCAGCATTTCCGCATCCTATTAAACATCCAGGATCTGAATCACCAATGCAGTCATTATCACAAGTATTATGAGCATCCTTTGCATTTTGTTGACATTGATCCCATCCTTGATTTGCCGTTGATGCATATTGTTGACACTGGGTTAAACATTGTGCACCTGATGCTGGTGTTAATATGAAGACTGAGTTACTAAAAGATGGATCTAACGATATTGAAGCTTGACCATTCGAAGTTGTATTCATGATAAAGTTTGGTTGTGGGACGGTGTTCCCAACAAAGTTTATAAGAACAGTTCCATCAGAATTAGCCGATAAATACCAACCTTGATTACTCTCATTAAGGACTGGACTAATTGACAAGCTAAAATTGTTAAAGTTTGGGGTGAGATAACCAGGTGTACTGCCTCCACCATCAGGTTGGGAATATAATACTCCAGTATCCGCTCCATAGTACCATTTCGTCATTCCAAATGGATAATTAGAACCAGGATTACTACCAAGTTGAACAAAATTCTGATAAGTATAGAATCTTAATCCATTACTACTCGTGATTAGATAACATCCACTTTGTATCGAAGCAAAAGGATTAATACCCGTCACCACCGTTTGAGGGATAATATCAGGTCTCGTTTGTTGCTTTGGAGGTTGCACTGGTAGATACCTTTTATTACGCCCACCAGAATTGAAGATCAACCATATCAATAACACTATTAGAATAATACCTATAACAATGACGATCAAAGTTGTTTTATCCATTTATTACATATTATAGAATTTTTCTCATTATTATTTATATTTGTCTGTTGTGGTTCTATTTTATCTTTTCTGAACTTTTTCTGAACTTTCAGAAAAAGTTGAATTTTCGACAAGCTGAACTACTATTCAGCAAGGGTATTTTCCAGCTTTTTTGCGTTTTTGTCATTATAATACTATTATATATCTGAAGAGGCAAAAATACCCGAAAATTGCCGTTTTTATGAATTCCAAACCCTCAAAGTTCGCAAAAGATAAACTTTATTGCTTACTGAATATCGATATTATTATACACATGAGTTGTCATCTATAAAAATTGATATTATCACACAGCTATGCTGTCGCAAAGGATGTAGCGGGTCAAGACCCTTATGCACCACTGAAGGTGGTATCAATAACTCCCAAAATCATCAAAGTACCATCTTTCTTATCTAAGATTTATTATTCCTACGAGCAAGTTCCGACATTAAGAAGTTCTCTAGTGTATCTAATTTAGAGTTTCCAAGACTATTAAGATAGTGTATTACCTTTTTAAGTGTTATTGTCTCCATACTAGAATCAATGATTAATTCGTTACCTTGTGATTCCTTATTACTATCTTTCTGAGAGTCACCCATTTTAACCGAAAGAATATCTTGAGCCTTATTTAGAGTGTATATAGCAATTGGTGGGTAAAATATTGGTGGTACCTTAAGTAAAGATCTATAGGTATTCATTAATGTAATTATTCTTTGTAACTCATTAGAATCTTTTTCAATGAATTTGAGAAGTGCACCTTCCAAACTAAGCAACTTATACACAACATCATCACGAATATTGATCCCTTGATTCGTGAGTGGTATATTAATCGTGGCATCAATAATCTCCTTTCCCCTAATTAGTTCATCAGCTGAATGATTAGGTAGTTTAATGTTATATCTCTTGCATTGATGTACTATCAGATCCAATCCAGCTTCATGAAGTATCCTATTCAATCGTCCCTTACCATGACTTGTAAGAATAGTATTTGTAGATGGTATTGACCATTGTGTGATTACTTCCTTAAGTAGTAACCGTATAACTGTCTCTTTCATCTCTTTGAAAGCAGTACCATCTTCTTTTTCTGCTAATGGAAGAACCACTATTTTACTAACGATTGCTTTCCCAAGCAATTCCTCAAGTTTTATTGTATTTAACATATTGACTTTGTCACCAGTACGATAATCAAAAACAACAAAATGGTGAGGGTCGTTATGATTTTTATAGTATAGACCCATCATTGACCATTCAGATGGTGTGGTCTCTATTGTCCTAGATAGAACTTTAGTGATATTACTTAAGATATCTTCTGTTCTGATCAATATTATACCTATTGTAGATATTTGTATTAGACTTTGAATTGTGATCGCTTCTGATACTCTTGATGATGTATTGAGATAATCTAAGTGTCCCGATTTAGACCCCCAGATATCCTCGATCTTTGATACGTTGGTAGGGGTACTCGCTATTATATGAGAATCTTTCTTATCTTTCTGAGAATCTAAATCCTTGGGCTGTTGTTTATCTCCAATATTTTCTGTATTAAGTCTCTTTTCATCCTTATTATTTGAAACTATTGGTGGTTCTACCACTGTTTGGGATGCTTGCGCCGACACCTTGGTGACGGTGTCGGTATCGGAGGCCACTTTGGTGACTTTGAGAACGGAGTTGTCTCCGTGAGTCAGAGCGTTGTCGATTGAAGCCATAAATATTAAAACGTTTAAGTGCTAAATTCCACCAAAAATCCCTAATGTTATGATAAATCGATTAGTTTTATCATAAGTAAATAAACTTTAAATAAAAATAAGGGATAGAAAACCTTCGATCGCAAAATGTCAGCAGCAGCACAACCACTTCAATCAGTAGAGTTACCACCAGAGGGTAAATTTAAAGCTAATGTGGCAGCAATGTGTAAATTATTTAAGATGTTGGCGGAAGAGGTAAACAAACAGAACAATATTAAACTGGATGTTAAGTTAATGGACGTGGTTTCTGCCGCTATAGATACATATGATGCTGAGAAAATCATTGAGACTTTTATTCCACGTAGCTTGGGGTACTGGGACAAGTTAATATCTGTTGACCCGGATAAATCATTCTTAATGCAAAATGCAACCGTAGTCTTTAAAGATTTTCCTACCCCTAATGTTAAAGATTATCAAGAAGCATTTAACCGTAAAAAAGATGATGGGACGGATCTTGTAGGTCCTAATTATACTACTGCTATCTGGAAATATCTACGGACACTGATAAAGTTTTGTATTATTTATATCAGTAATAAGCGTAAGATCGACACACAATATCACTCAATCATCAATCTACAAGAGTGGGCGCCAAAGTTTGACGCTAAATTATAAAGGAAAGATTGGCTCGCGACAACGCTCCCAAAATACCATCTTTCTTATTTGAGTAATATAATTGGAATTGTCCAATTATATTAAAGAGTATTAGGTAGTATAATTGAAATTCTTCAACTATATTATAAATGATATTATTGAAGAGTTAATTCGTATCTTGTACGAATTAATTGGGGTTGGTGAACCAACCTATATCTAAACGCTAGAGGTGAACGTAGACGGAACGATTGCGACGTTCACACGTGCCGAACGAGCGCGCTCCTTTCCTTTTGCGGCGTTCTCCTGTTTCTTCGCGGAGGTACGTGCCTTAATTGGCGCCTGTGCCTTAACACCCTCCTTAAGGCGCTTCTCATCGGTGGAGACAGTGGTATTAGCAGCCTTGAGGTTTGCATCGAAAGCCACAACCGCTGGCGATTTCTTGTTGACACCGTTCGCTGCGAGCGCTCCCTCGAGTGTCGGGCTACCTTCGATTGCCACGCGAGCCGGCAACGTGTTCAAAGCCACGATACTTGCGATATCAGTCTGGCGCAGAGGAGCAGTTGCATCAAACGGCACACGACGCGCAGGTGTATCCTTTGTTGCGCGAGTCTTGCGACCATTCACCGCGATAGCCTGAAGGGTACTCGTCTTACCATCACTGGCGATTTTCGGTGCTTTAACCTCAGTAGAACTTCCATCCGGGATCTTTCCGTATGTGAAGAATGCCGCTTTGTTGAGGAATGCACGCATATCTGCGGTGGGGAGGAAGTCCGAACCACTGGGCAGTGCCTTACCATCCGGACCGAGCTGTGTCTGCTGGTAGTTAGCGTTGATAGCATAACGCAGCAGTGACGACAACAGATCACGACGAGAGTAACCGGCTTGGAGATTGCTTGTGATTGTGGTCCATGCTGCAGTACCCTGCAGTCCCTTGAAGTCACCCGAAGTAAGGATGTATTGCGCCAACGGGTTAGCGGCGACGGAATAACGGTCATTTCCGGAACCGGCCAACAGCAGACCGAAGGAGTTCTGACGCGGCTTGACCGGTAGACCTGTCGCAGGATCAATCTTAGCCACACGTTTCTTAGCATAGACAGCATAATTCTCAGACGCCTTAATCTCAGAGTCGACCTTTGAACCGATGTCGAGGATGTCCTGGAGCGTCATTTTCGGCCACGGTTGACCATTGGCAGTTACCTGCAACGTGAGCTGACGTCCCTTCGAACGAGCATCAGCAACTGCCTCGGGTGTCAGGCCACTGGCAGCTGCGAGATCTTTGTCACTCATCGCTTGAGCCTTGAAGTACTGACGCAGGAGATCACGTGAAACCTTTGACGCTTTACGAAGCGCCGTGAAGTGCTTCTTGATCTCAGGGATGGATTTGTTACCATATTTTTGAGCCTTTTGCGTCTTGTTCTCACGGACAACCTTCGTCTCACGAGTAACCTTCAGACGGTTAAAAACCACGGTCGGTGCTGCTGCAGACATCTTCTCTTTGTTAAGGAAAACTTTGCGTTTAGATGCTTTTAATGGCACCCAGAATTCTTAACCTTTCCTTTTTGATGATAAAAAAATTTAACTTTTTTCACTTTCGAGCCCAATAATTTTGACTCGGATCATCAATTTTTACACACTTCGATACTATCGGGACGTAGCACGCACCAAATTTAATTTTAACATTTTAATATTTAAAATCCATAGTATCGAGATTAATATTACATCTTCTCAATAAATAATAAAAATCTTAAAATCTATTACCAGTATTGTTATGAGTAATAACAATACTTTTCAAATCTATTATTAATCACGACAATACTACTCCACAATAGTATCATGATTGATAAATCATGATAAAATTCTTAACGAACCCTAAAGAATTTCAATAAATAATAAATAACTAAAGATAGTATAAAGGTCTGAAAAAGGAACAATAAATGGCTGAAGTGAGTAGGTTAGAACTACTATCATTGAATGAATATCAAAAGTCTCTTTACCATGATAAAGAGGTAAAAGGTGAGACAACGACACCATTCTATACAAGTTATAGTAAACCGTTTTTTAATGTCCAAACACGTGTCAAAATGCAGGGCACTACTGAGGGTAGTGTAATAGTATATACGTTACCACATGAACATCATTTCTTAGTGTATACTTACATGGTTACAAAATTTCCGTCGATTCGTGTTCATCCAGATTATCGAGGTCGTGTTGAAATCTGTTGGCCTCATAATCTTGGAACATCGCATATTATTAACGGATGTTTTAGCCATGATACCCTCGATATTCAACTTATTGATAATTTATGGTATGATACTAGCGGTCAATATTTAATCAAGCCTTCGATCCGAGAATTATATGACAATGCGATTGGTAATATTCCCGCTCTCGAAGATTGGTCTGGACATCTACCAGCTTATACCTGTGCAGTTCCACAACCGTTTTATTACACCAAATTTCCCGGATTAGCTTTTCCGATTGGTCTTTGTGATCCTAAATCGAAGATTACTCATCGTTTTAATCTTCGATTAAAGATCGGTGATCTTCTACGTATGCGCTGTCGACAGGGTAAAGACAGTCCATGGTCAGAAGTAACACCAATTAACTTTAATTATCTTGAAGGTGTTACTAATAAATCTGCTCTAGATACTCCAGAATTATGGGCCCGATGTGCTTCTGTGACCAAAGATGAGTTATCTTGGAATCAAGAAAGGAATATTATCACTCATTATATTGAAAATGTGATATCTGTTGATAGTCCTAACCCGGTAAAATCTGGAACAGCAGTTAATTTACCAATCGAAACCCAGAGTGCTTGTCGAGCAATTTTCTGGGTTGCTGAGAATGTTAATGCGACTAAGCTCCATAATTATTCTAATTACACAACAGATATATCAAGCTGTTATCGAGGACATGATCCCATTAAATCAATATCGTTAAAATATGGTACACATGCAAAAATAGATTCTTTGGAATCACATCATAACTCGATTATTGAGCCGATGTTTCATGCGAAGAGTGCACCTAATATGTTTGGATTTCATATGTCATGTATTGGTCACAACATTGATACTACGGAAATAGATAGTACTTTAGCCTTAGGAGCATTGAAGAGTATGATGATCATTAATATTAGTACTCCCGATCCCTTTTTAATTGTTGATAGTAAAAGTACCGATGATCTCGATTATCTTAAGAAAGATAATAAAACACCGGAGAGATCTTTGACATTAATGTCAAAGACGGGTTCAACGGAGTGCGAGTATTTACCTAAAATACGTCTACTAATCACTCGTCGCTTAATCTTCACACTAAAAGATGGTAATAAGAATGGATATTTTGAGCTTCATATGGATTAGTTATAGAGATTTTATTATATCTAGATTCCTAGATATAACTCTGATATAGTGGTAATTTACATCTGCTTTGAGGAGAAGGATTTGATCAACCAAATGATGATCATAATGATGATAGCGATGATGATTGCTGCCCAGAGAGCCTTCCCTGTGTCTAATTTATCACTTCCGGCCACCTGTGCCCAACTTGGTTTAACAGCATAGATAATGATCCAAATGATGATCACTAGAATAATGAATCCGACTAATGCAGAAAGCCAATTAGTACTACTTTGAGGAGTTTGTGATACAACTACGGGGCCGAGTCCTGGATTCAGGCCCGCTAATGTCTGAGGGACACCGGAGATAACAGTTGTGGACATCTTCGTTTCTTTTTTCCCCAACGAAATTTTTTAACGCTTTTTCCGAATTATTGGTAGAAAAGATAAAAACAAAGATTTTGAATGATGTAGTACTCTATTATCATTATTAAATATCATAAATCTTAATTCGCTTAAATGATTATAAACCTAAATAGTACTATTTAGGTTTATCTATGAATCTTAAAAATTAATTATAGATATTATAACTTATAATTGTTATACTCTAACTATCATTAATTTATAAATCATTAATAATTTAAGATTCATTCTTTACCACGTAAACCCATAGCTATTGGAAACCGAGGAATCCCCATATCAGTTACTTCTTGATATCGATAGTTCATCATTTTACCAATGTATTGATCAATATCAAGGAACATTTGACGTCGTGATGGCCTATCACCTTTTGGAGTAGCCTTAAATGTCCTACCTTGTTTATCTTGAAGAATGAAGATTGGTGTCCCTTCCCATTCACCAGAACTTTCTTCATAACCAATAACTTTAGCTTCTGCATCTAAGAAATGCTTATATTTCAATAGAAGTGATGTCCTTCCAAATTTATAAGGTGAATTCTCCATTACCCTCAACATTACACCTTCATACCCCATTTCCACGTATTTTTGATGTGCTTCTTCTACCTCTATTTTAGAGTTTACTTTATTAGAAGCTACCAAACACCAAGTTTGAGGTTCTCTAATATAATCTACTATTGTTGAATAGATATCTTTTATAAAATAATCTTGAAGTTCTGATTCATAATTTTTCCTCTCATTATTAAGATAGTTCTTGTAAGCTTCAACTAACATTTGATATCGTTGAATATAAGAGTTCTCCAAGTATTCATTATCGAAGAGGATCAAATCGTAAATATATAATTTAACTTGACTTAATCGAGGATCTGGATTCTTAGTAGCTTTAACCATACCAAGAATAGCCTGCGATGGAATCTTAGGAGAGTATAGTTCACCATCAAGGATAGCTCCAGCAGGAAGATAAGCGAGAAAATCACTAATACTCTGTTTTATATCATGTAGCAGAGGAAATTCATTGTTAAGCCTTGAATAGAATTTGACACCAATACCATCACTAAGATCGGTAGAAGGACGAGCTGTACATCTTACACCATCAATTTTTGGTTGTGCCATTAATGGATATTCAATCTTCTTTCGATCTTGAAATTTATTTGCCAACATCGGTCCTTTATCCATATTTCCTCTTGGTTCTGATGGAGAACGATAACCACTTTGACGTTTCTTGTGATAACGCTCCTTAATTTGTAGTGTTGATTGTTCATACATATTACGCCCTGAAGTATTTAATTCTATTTGATGAGTACTTCTTATCATCTGTCCACCAACTTGTCCATGTTCTACAATAATACGATCAATACCATCAAAACCAACCCACCAGACTATCGGTTTCTCTTTCATCGAGCTTTTATAAATTGAATCATATCTCCATGGTCCTGAATGTGGTGGGCTGTTGGGATATGGGACAATTTTGTATTTATCATCACCTCCAGTAAGATCCTTTTCTTTAACTTTAATGACTATTGGCATTTGAGAGGTGTGGGTATTCGATCTCCGACACTCTTTTATCCTATAGTGTTACAAGATAAAACCATTTTTCACGGTTAATATTTGTTGTACTATCATTTTCTTCATAATAACATAATAAATAAAATCTCATCATCAAAGCACATCATAATAACACTATATTCAAAAAGTTAAAAATCTAATATCATTTACTCTCATAGAGATAAAGATTAATATCTCCCGCGTAAATGATCCTAAGGATCTCTGCGGGGTTTAAAATTGGTTTTGAGTTTAAGGAGCGTTTTCAATGGTAAAATATGAACGATGAAAGTAAAACTCA
>Ga0207075_1017_pt1 | contig 47196 bp, 44 predicted proteins | sample Alteio_BWMinHeat_64_FD_153587 | JGI IMG/M metagenome (GOLD analysis project Ga0207075, IMG submission 153587) | Enriched cells from forest soil in Barre Woods Harvard Forest LTER site, Petersham, Massachusetts, United States -... | ecosystem: Environmental > Terrestrial > Soil > Temperate forest >... | reverse complement strand
TAAAAAACCGACTAAAGTATTAATAAATTTTTCAGGTTCCTCTATGTTTGCGACATGAGCACTTTTTTCAAATACAACCAACTTTGCATTTTTAGAATTTTCTTGTGCCATTTTCATGGATTCGGGTGTTGCCTCATCGAAACGACCGCAAGTGATTAAAATTGGCATTGATAATTTGTTAAGGTCCTTTAACCTATCAAAATTTTTCAAATTACCTGTTACAGTGAATTCACTTGGTCCCCACATCGTTAGATAGACTTCATGATTAACATGATCTAGGGAATATATAAGATTTTCAGGCATAGGTTCCTTCCGGCATAGAAACTCCTTAGAAAACAATTTCATTGCATCTTGATATTCTTCAGAATCCGTTGTTCCAGATTGTTCATGTTTTAAAATATTATTCTGCACTGGCTGAGGCAGCTGTCGTACCAGGCGTTTGGTTTCTTTAGCCCATAAGGGGGCACTTAAGAGTGGACTCGCTAAAATAAGGCTTTTCACCTTTTCAGGATGCGCTAAAGTATATTCTACTGCCAGTGAGCCGCCCCAAGATTGACCCAGTAAATGAAATTGCTTGATATCTAGCGCTTTTGTTAAAACGTCAAGTTCGGTCACAAATCGCGTTAGCGTCCATAAGTGCTTATGCTCACCTTCAAGAGAAGACTTACCGCAGCCTAATTGGTCATAAAATATTACGGGTCTTTGTTTGCTTAGTTCGGACAAATTTAGCAGGTAATTGTGTGGTACTCCAGGACCGCCATGGAGAAGAATAATAGGGGTATTATTTTGACTTTCTTTAGTGGTATAAATTTGGTACCAGATTTTCCCACCGGGGACACTAACATAACCTTCCTTCATGTTTTTGAGTTCCTCAGCTAAAATATTGAGGGATATTACTACAAGCGAGAATATGATAAATATTCTTTTTAACATACATTATTTCTCATAAATATTGCCAAATTCCAAAACCAATTATAAATCTTCACATTAATTTTAACAATGATAAGGTTCAGGATAACGAAAAGCATTCCCGGAAAAATTAAAATTATCTGAAGCCATCATGCATTCGGTTTTGGCAGGAATGGGCGTAAAGGAATGGGATGTAAATTTATCAGGACAGAATTGCAAAATTATTTTGTCATAGCGATCAGGAATAAGTTTTAAAATATCCGGCAAATCATATTGTGTTTGACTAATAATATCTTGGATATAAAGATGATTGTCTATGACTTCATAAGCAATTATGACATGCAGGCTGGGAGAGTAGTAGATATTTTTACGCAGCATATTTAAGATAAAAATGTTTTTTTCTTTGGGAAGACTCATTTGATTTGATAGGGGGATATGATCAGATAATAGGTTTTCAATCAAAGTCAGATCGGCCGCTTTTGTCAATTTTAAGATCCGTAAATCCGTTTTACTGATAATTTTATCTTTGGTATTCAGCTCAAAATCAAATTGTGGTATTATTTTGAAGTTATAGTGCGTATATAAATCTGGCTTATCGGTAAACAATATCGTGAACTCTGTAATATTTTTGGCATAAGCCAGTGCTTCTTGCATCAACTGCTTATAGAGACCTTGACCGCGATATTCTTTTTTTACGCAGACGCCATGAATGGATGCGCTCTGCTGCAGTTTGCCATTAAGCAGAAATTCCAGGGGCCAGACACCAACATGTGCTATCACTTTTCCCTTATCTTCCAAGATAAATGGGGTGGATGCTTTATTCCAGCAAGCATGATATTTAATCCCATCATAAGCCATTTGCTTACAGCCTGGAAATACTTCATCAATTAAGTCCATGCAACGGGCAAACAACGTAGGATCTGTATCAAAATGTGCGCGCATGATATTTTTCCGTTAAGTAAAATGGCCTCTTGCGAGGCCATTGGGTAGTCAAACTAAGGTTTATGACTTCTACCTGTGTTTGGATAATCGAATGATGCAAAACAGGCAGGGGAGCCAAGAGGCATTGAATAACATTCCCTGACTGCTCTTTCTCCAGCTGATGCTTTAGATTCAGCGACTACTCTATCGTAACAGAATGAGACTCCAAAAGGCATCGCAAGACATTCTCTGACAACGTTAGTTTCATCTTTTTTAGGTCCGGAATTTGACATAACATAATCTCCAATAAATATATTGTTAAAATAAAATAATAAGTAAAATAATTTTTTGATGGTATATATATCTGGGCACTAGCCCAGAATAATCTGGAAGGCCTGATTGAAGAAAAAGATCTGATGTTTGGTGTTATTACGTAAATTCATTAGATTTCTCAAAAATTACGATGTTAGATTTTTACCGTAACATGACTCATACAAAATCGCAATAGTGTAATCGATAAAAGGTGGAATTTTTTCTATGAATGGAAAAATCCACAATAAAACAACAATATACCCCATAAGAGAATAAGCAGCATGACAGGGTAATACACGGTGTTTTGCAAAACGTGCACCGCAACTTTGGCCACCCAGGCGCTGGCATACAAGCGTACAAGCCCTTTTAGCACCGCGGCATATCCCAATACCGTCACAGCAATTGCCCAACCATGCCACAAATTATGTGTAAGTACAACTACTAGCCCTATTAAAAGACTCATAACCCCGGTGAGCAAAAGAAGTACGCTATTTTGCGAGGCATCCAAAGCCACTCTCTTATAATGTTGCGGCATGATGAGCATGGCAAGTGCGATGAGTATTAGATAAATACCAAAAAGTCTTGCATAAAAAATCGTGTAATCCATCGTAAAACCCTTTTTTAATCTTATTGGTAATATTATCGGCTAATATTAATATGAGGTTTAGGACATATTTGCAGCTGTGTTTTTTTACGGTTAGAGAAGATTTGATGGAAACACTACATGAAATTTTATTAATCATCCAACGCAGCGTCTCATTTGTGGGCGTGATGGTTATTTTTATTGGCGTGCTGGTTGCTTTGGGCCAATTTGCATATTATTTGCTCACCAATCAAGCCGTTAAAAATAATCATTATCTGAATGCTATTCGTATGCGCTTGGGTAAAACCTTAATTCTAGGATTAGAATTTATTGTGGCCGCAGATTTAATTGGTACGACCACTACGCCGGATTATTATGCCTTGGGGATGTTAGCGATAATTGTCGTGATTCGTACCATTTTAAGCTTTACGTTAAACCGAGAATTGCAAAATTTAGTTAAAGAGCAATAACTTGATAATTCCAGATTAAATCCCTGTTTTTAAATTTTCTGCAATAGTATAATTATATTTTGCATAGGCTTCATTAATTGAAGAGCTCGTAACATAATGCAAATTCCTAACTAATACTGGAGCAAACAAGACATGTCCACACAAGCAATCGTCAATCAGTATATTCACGATCATATCCCAATTACCATTGCGTTGGGTAGTGTGGTGGAATTAGCCACGCCACAAAAAGTAATGGTGACAGCGCCTTTTTTGAATAACATTAATCATAAACAAACCGTATTTGGTGGTAGCTTACATGCTATTACCACCTTGGCTTGTTGGGGATTGCTTTATACGAATTTTATTGAATCTTTAGGAAAAATAGACATCGTCATTTCAAAAAGCGAGATTGATTATAAATTACCCATCAAAAGTGATTTTGCAGCCATTTGTGAGCGGCCGGATACGCTTATTTGGACAAAATTTGAGCAAATGCTGGCGCGAAAGGGTAAAGGCCGTATTTGTTTAGAAGCGACTATTACGGAAAACGGCAAAATCGCCGTTGCTTACCAGGGCGAGTTTGCCGTTCTTAAACAGGTTGGCTAAGCAATGCTAATACAAATATCAGCGATAGTATTGGTTGGATCACTTGCCCGCGTATCATAGATTTCTAAATCTGCCGCGTACCGTCTTTTACCCCCCAGTTCTTGCGGAGTCATTTTCCAAATTGCTTGCCAGGCATTAATTACGACGGTTGGCATGGAGCCTGCGGGTGTGGTGAATTGAATGTATTGACTTGCCGGAATGATAACGGACTGCAAACCTGCGGGCATGCCCTCAAAAGAAGACACTTCTTCACCAAAGTAAAAGGTGTAATCTCCATGCTCGTCACTTTGATAATGTGTGTATACTGAAATGAAGGTACCGGGATTGTTGCGGTGAGGAATTTGAGCGCTGATATTCTCACTAAAATACTTACCTATCAGCTGACCAATTTTTGCGATTTGCGGATCCTGTTCTTTTATATTATTAGTGATTACAGAGAAACCCATTAATTTGAACTCAGGTTTTTGGATAACTTCTTTTTTCATAGGAACCTACTTAGTTAACATGCTATAAATAATGTGCAGAATGAAACCATTATAAAGTATTACGTACCTAAATCAATGACTACAATTAAAAAAAAGGAGTTTTTTAATGAAGTTATATTATGCCCCTGGCGCCTGCTCTTTGGCGGTGCATATCACTTTATGTGAATGCGCGCTGCCTTTTGAAATGGAAAAAGTTGATTTAAAAACCAAAAAAACAGAATCTGGCGATGATTTTCTAGAAATCAATCCCAAAGGCTATGTGCCTGCTTTAATCATGGATGATGATGCATTATTAACGGAAGTAGCGGTGATTACCCAATATCTTGCTGATCGTGTGCCCAAATTATCTTTAGCACCGCCACCCGGATCGCTGGAGCGGTATCGCTTGCAAGAATGGTTAAATTTTATTTCTTCTGAAATACATAAAGGGATGGGGATCTTTTTTAACCAGAATATCCCGGCTGAATTTAAAAAAGTACTCTTTGATAAATTGATGCTACGTCTGAACTATTTAGAAAAAAGAATAGAAACCAATCTCTATTTGATGGGTGATACCTATACCATTGCCGATGCCTATTTATTCACGATTTTACGTTGGTCAAGACTACTGAATATTGATATATCGTCATGGGGTGGTTTAGTGCAATATTATGAACGTATTGGCTCAAGACCAAATGTGCAAGCGGCCTTACGGGCAGAACATTTAATAAAATAGGATAAGTCATATGAGCTGGATGCTTCTCATTTATGTGCCATTGATGGCCTTAGGGTGTCTTTTTTTATATGATATTTTACAAAAAGAACATAGTATTTTAAGAACTTATCCGGTTATTGGTCACATTCGTTATATTGCAGAATTTTTTGGTGTATATTTAAGAGCCTATTTTTATTCCAGAGATAGAGAAGAATTGCCTTTTAATCGTGCACAACGTAGCTGGATTTATCAGGCATCAAAAAATGTGGATTCCACCGTTGCTTTTGGCTCTACTCGGGATTTGCGTCCCATTGGAACGATGTACTTTGTAGATGCGCCCTTTCCTATTCAGTATGAAGATGCCGTTGAGACGCGCGCGGTTACCTTTGGACCTTATTGCGCAAACCCCTTTACGACACGCTCGCTTATTAATATTTCTGCCATGAGTTATGGGTCGATTTCTGAGAACGCCATATTAGCACTCTCCCAAGGTGCTAAAAAGGCTGGGATCTGGTTAAACACTGGCGAGGGTGGGATAAGCGCATTCCATTTAGAAAGTGGTTGTGATTTGGTCGCACAAATTGGCACCGCTAAATATGGTTATCGTACCCCGGATGGCAAACTTTCGGATGAAAAATTGAAAGAAGCGGCAGCTTACCCGCAGGTACGGATGTTTGAAGTGAAATTGAGTCAAGGAGCAAAGCCAGGGAAGGGCGGATTGTTACCGGGTGTTAAAGTGACACCAGAAATTGCCAGAATCAGAGGTATTCCGCCTTATGAAGACTCTGTCAGTCCTAATCGCTTCCCTGAAATTGCCAATCCGTCCCAATTATTAGATTTTATTCAGCATGTGCGAGAAGTGACCGGCAAACCAGTGGGTTTTAAAGTGGTGCTAGGGAATTATGATTGGTTAGATGATCTTTGTATTGAAATTGTAAGACGTGGCATAGAATCTGCACCAGATTTTATTACTTTAGATGGCAAAGAAGGTGGAACGGGTGCGGCGCCCTTAACCTTAATGGATTATGTAGGATTACCCATTCGTGAAAGTTTACCGGCGCTGGTTGATCTGTTAATGGGTTATGACTTGAAAGATCGTATAAAAGTAATTGCCTCTGGCAAGTTGATTACGCCGGATATGGTCGTATGGGCATTGGCGGTGGGTGCAGATTTTGTGAATAGTGCGCGTGGATTTCTATTTGCGTTAGGATGCATTCAAGCATTACGCTGTAATCGTAACACCTGCCCCACCGGCATTACCACACATAATCCCTGGCTAATGCGTGGTTTAGATCCAACGAGTAAAGCGGTGCGGGTTTATCATTATGTTAAAAATTTAGAACATGAAGTGGGTGTGGTTTGTCACTCTTGTGGAGTTTCTGAACCCCGGGAATTAAATCGTAATCATGTTCGTATTGTCACGGAACATGGGGATTCCGTTGCATTAGCACAAATTTATCCCCCCAAAGATCTGGGTTGGAAATTGGAGGAATTTGTTAGGAAGAAAACTGATAAATAGAAAATGCTTCCATTTTATCACATTTTTTTGCATGCTATTAAGGTCTTATTTTCAATGGAACGAGTGAGGAGAGGATTTATGATGAAAAAGAAATTATTGGGTGCACTGGTGGGCGCAGTCATTGCCTTTGCGTGGGGCTATGTGTCTTGGCAGGTATTACCTTGGCATGAATGGAGTATGAAAAGTTTTGAACAAGGCGGTGCAGCGGTTACGGATGCGATTAAAAAGGAAGCACTGACTAGTGGGCTATATTCACTGCCAAATTTTGATAAAGATGCTAGAACAGATAAAGCAAAACATGAAGCCTGGATGAAGCAAGCACATGAAGGCCCTGCAGCGTTTGTTGCTGTCCGCTTAGAGGGCATGCGTTTTGATCTGATCGGTACCTTAGTTGGGCAGTTTATCACCCAGTTCTTAGTAGCCTTCCTTGGTGTTTGGTTGTTAACTAAAACCATCATTGTCCCGGTGGTGCAAAAAGCCGTGTTTATATCAGTAGTGGTAGCTTCAGGGGTCTTTTTATTCAATATGGGTGGATGGATCTGGTGTGGTATTCCTTCTGTAAGCGTACTTATTGCGGTTGTTGACGCATTAGTTGCTTGGTTCTTAGCGGGCCTTGGCATGGGCGTTATTATGAAGCCTAGAAACGCTTAAAAATAAGAGGATGAGTCTGAAATTTCGGGCTCATCCTTTCCTACCCCCCTGCTATTAATCCCAGTCTATTCTCCAAAAGTTATTTAGTTGACTGCCGTTAAAGGAAAAGCATGGAACGATAATGAAAGGGGTAGGTTATGCGGGCATTATGTAAGACAGTTATCTTAATAGGTTTGGGGGCACTTGCTGGCTGTAATAATTATCCCCTCAGCCCTTATCAGATCCATCAAGGGATCCCGGGTAAAAGTTGCGTCTGTGTAAAAAATGACTGTAACAATGGCTGTGTTAGAAGTACAAATGGCCAAGATTTTTATTGTAATAGCCTATACAACAATACGGAATGTAAATCAGTTGATTGTGGGCAGCACTTTTGTGATCCGGACCGATGCCAGAGTGGTTATTATTACAATGGCTACCGCGATAATGGCTGGCGCTATTGTGAAGTGCATAAATAACAGTATATCATAGCGTATTTTCCTTGGAAGGTGCGCTTGTTAACGTTAAAAAACATCTATTTTTCTGTAGGGGAATTCCCCCTTTTAGATCATGTCAACTTTGAAATCCTCCCTAAAGAAAGAATTGCGTTAATTGGCCGCAATGGGGAAGGAAAATCTACTCTTTTGAGAATTTTATCGCAAGCCATTCCTGCTGACAGTGGTGAAATTCTTAAACCTGCTTATTTGAAGATTTCTCGTTTAGCGCAAGAATTGCCGGAGTCCCTTGAGATTACGGTTTATGAAATGGTTGCACAAGGATTGCAAGATTTAAGTGATATTTTAGTACAATATCACCAATTGCTATCACAAACCGATGGCCATGATGAAGCATGGATGCATCAAGTAAATATCCTGCAGCAACAAATTGATCAAAGAGATGGCTGGCAAATACAGCAGCGCATTGAACGTGTGATTCATGATTTAGCGTTACCTGAAAATATGAAAGTTTCTGCGCTTTCTGGCGGGTGGCGCCGGCGGGTGGCTTTGGCGCAAGCACTGGTACAAGAGCCGGATATACTATTACTAGATGAACCCACCAATCATTTGGATTTAGATGCCATTCAATGGCTTGAAAAGATGCTGCTGAATTATCCTAAAACCATTATTTTTATTACCCATGATAGAGCATTATTGCGTAAATTAGCGACGCGGATTGTTGAGCTGGATAGAGGCAAATTAACCACTTATCCTCCAGATTATGACACATACTTAGAACGTAAAGAACAAGCGCTGGAAGAAGAAGCGCGTCATAATGCATTATTTGATAAAAAACTATCGGATGAAGAACAATGGATCAGACAAGGCGTAAAAGCCAGAAGGACGCGTAATGAAGGGCGGGTCAGAGCCTTGAAAGCATTACGGGAAGAGCGTAGTCAACGCAGAGTAATTAAAGAAAAACCCAAATTTGAAATCAATGATCCCTTTCAAGGTGGTAAAACCATTATCCAAGCAGAACATATATCATTTGGTTATAGTCCGGAAAAACTTCTCATTGAAGATTTTACTTTTACTATTCAACGTGGGGATAAAATTGCGATTGTCGGCCAAAATGGCACCGGCAAAACCACGTTGATAAAATTATTATGTGGGATGTTAACGCCAACGCAAGGGAGCGTAAAAGCAAGCCCTACCAATCAAATTGCGTTTTTTGATCAAAACCGTGATCACTTAAATAAAGAAGAGACGGTGATGGCAAATGTGGCTGAGGGTGATGACACAATTGAAATTCAGGGCAAGAAAAAACATGTTATTGGATACTTGGGTGATTTTTTATTTTCTCCGAGTAAATGCCGCAGCTTGGCCAAAATTCTCTCTGGCGGCGAGCAAAATCGCTTATTATTAGCCAAACTCTTTGCCAGACCTGCTAACGTATTGGTTCTGGATGAGCCCACCAATGATTTAGACATTGAATCGCTCACGGTGTTAGAAGATTTGCTACTGAATTATCAAGGCACGGTTATTATTATTAGCCATGATAGGGAATTTATTGATAACATTGCTACGCATACCATTGCTTTTGAAGATTCAGGCAAAATATCTATTAATGTGGGCGGGTATAGTGATTGGTTGGCACGCAAAACGGTGCCGCTTGAAAAAAAGAAAAAAACCCCAGATCAGAAACCCGCGCAAAAAACTCCATCTGAAAAAAAGCCGCATAAGCTGAGTTTTAATGAACAACGTGAATTAGATGCACTACCAGAAGCAATTGAAAAGCTTGAAACCAAAATTCATGATTTACAACTTAAGATGAGTGAACCAGAATTTTACGCTAAACCTAAAGCGGAAATTGAAACAGCCAATAAAGCATTGCAAGATTTGCAAGAAGCGCTGCATAAAGCGTATGCACGCTGGGAAGTGTTGAGTGGTTAATGTTATCTATTAAACATGCCATGGGCTAAAAAATAGAGAACCTGTGAAATTGCTTTTTGACGCATCATGATAAAACTATGACTGGCATGCAGCACAATATAATCTTTCATTTGGTTTAATTGCGTGCTGGCCACGGTGACTTTACCATCATGTTTTCCTGGCATGAGGAAAACACTTAGGGGATCTAGTGAGCGGTCTCCAGCAATTACGCCTAACTCCGCATTAATCAAGGGAAAGGGCTGGGTTTTGGCAATGTGGGTAGTTAATTGCTGACCTGCGGGACCATAAAATAAGCGATAGAGCACAAAAGATTGTAACCAATCAGCATATTCTGAACCTTGGTTGGGTGGCGCTAGCATCACAACCCGGCCAATATTCCTGCAGGGATATAAGGAAAGCAGCGTGCGCGCTAATAGTCCGCCCATAGAATGGGTGACAAAATGCAACGTATAGGGTGCTTGATTGTAATAAGGCTGAAGCTGTAAATAAATTTCTTGGGCGAGGGAGGTGATATCTTTTTTGCGCGAAGGGTAATCAATGTTGAGGACTTGATATCCTGCTGTAGTGAGCGCGGTTTCTAGGGAGTGCATCGACCGCTTGGTGCGGCCGATACCATGTAATAATACCACAACGGAGTTGGGTTTTATCATTCGTAATAATATTCCGTTATTTCATATTCTTCATCATCATATTCATCATAAGGCGCTACTCTCACAATGCGTTGTGGTTGCTGCGCTTGGCGGTTGTTTTCTTGCATGGCGCCGGCAACGGCCCCAATCCCTGCGCCAATCAGTGCACCTTCTTCTGCCTGACCTGAAAGTGATCCTATGGCCGCGCCACCAATCGCCCCTAAAGTAGAGCCACTTAAAATACTTTGTTCCGCGGGGGTCATGTTAGTACATCCTGCCCCAAAAAATATTCCTAACATGCAAAATAGTGTAGCTGCATTCTTCATGGTAATACTCCAACCGGTTACATGAAGAGCGTTTTTACACCATATTTAATTTATTGTCTAGACTTATTTAAGCTTTATCTGCGGCAGGCCGGTTACGATGCCAAAAACAGATAATAGCCACAAAATAACAGCAATAATGACGACAATGTTTAAAATGGTTTTAATGGAACCTGCCATTGGAATATACGTGTTAATTAACCAAAGTAAAACGCCTACAACAACCAGAACAATAACAATAGATAATAAAGACATTAATGGCCTCTTTTATGTTGGTTAGAGTCAGAAGGTGTGGCACTAGGCCAGGATTTAAAGGGAAAAGGCAGTTGATTATCATTGTAGGTAATATAACAAATCACTTCGGCCATATATAAGCTTAGACTTCGGCCAAAGGTTAGTAAATGCTCATTGGATTTTCTAAAGAGTAAATTAGAAAAGAACTGAAAAATAACCACACAAAGGGTCACAAAAATAGTCACATAGCCAATGGCCAGGAACAAGATTATATAAAGGCATTTGAGCCAAAGCGCTTTGGAAGCAAATTGCTTCAATTTGGGTTCAAGGACATTAGACATAATACGTTCACCCCTTAAAAAAGTTACCCTATCTATACAGTGTAGATTGTGCGTTAGCAGCTATCAAATAATTGAATATTTTCTGAATTCTCTGTTAGTATTTACAGGGTTTTGTATCCACCATGATAACAAGGAAATAATATGAGAGAGTTAACATTCCAAGAGGTGTCGGTCGTATCCGGTGCTGAAAATCATAATGTAGTTGTGATAGATCCGGTGGGCGCCATCCAAGGATTTTTCACATTGTTAGGTTCAGTCACTAAAGAGTCCTTTGTAAGTGGCTCTGTTATCACCGGGATGCTGGCAGGTGCTGGTTTAGGTGTTTATGGTGCGTACACAACCTACGTGTCATACGGTCTTTTGGCGGGTATTGGCGCAGGTGTGGCTCTTCCTGGATTAGGTACCTTTGCGGGTGGTGCTGCATTTTATATCGGTGCGCGCTTTGGAGTTGCCGCTTACAGCATGTTTATCTAACTGAACAAAAAGGTAAGGCTTGATTAAATAAAGCTGTACCACTATAGTGCCCACACAATTTTGATCAAAGAGTGTAGGTAATCGTTTTGATTGAATTAACTGCAGCGGAAGTACAGACTATTTCTGGTGGCATTCCCGCTTATATTACGGGCTCCATTATGGAAAAATGTGGTTTTAGTCTTGAAACCACTTTGGCAGTTTCCGCTATGGTAGATGCGACAGCGCTCTATGCATCATATCCAGCGCTGTCGTTGATGTTCCCTATTTATGTCTTTAGTGCATACCACTTAATACCCGCAGCACTCTTCGGCGCTGCGTTGGGGTACCTTGGTTTTTTATCATCACAAGCAAATCCTGAATTCATCCATTGCTGATTTCAGGCTCGGCGCTGCTTCACCACCACCTTTTGCGTTTGCTTAAGTTTTTCCTCCACCACATGACGACGTTTTTTAACGACAACTACCCGTTTAACGGGGCGCTCTTCTCTTTTAACCACCACGACGCGTTTAACTGGACGTTTTTTGACGACCACTACGCGCTTAACGGGGCGATGTTGATGTTCTTCAACCACCACGACCCGCTCGCCAGGGCGTTTGAGTTCTGGATGATGATGATGAGGTCTGGGGTTTGCAAAGCTAATCGCAGAAAAAGTAATTAATAAACCGCACAATAATGTTTTCATAAATACCTCTTATGAAAGAAACGCTGTATATAAGCAATATCGCTAACATGTAACGCTAGCGATACGCTGACCACTCTATAACGAAATATCTAGAATTACTACGCTAATTCACATTTATATGTATTCGTGTATCATCAAGTGATGAAAAAAACGCTTCTATTTGTTTTAATTCTAGCTAATGTCAGCATGGCATTTGCAGCAGCAGAACACCGTCCTAAGGTAGCGCTTGTTTTAAGTGGTGGTGGCGCACGCGGTTCTGCGCATATTGGCGTCATTGAAGTACTTGAAGAAATGCAGGTTCCCATTGATTTGATTGTGGGAACCAGTATGGGAGCAGTGATTGGTGGCTTATATGCCTCTGGCGTACCGATTGCTCAAATTAAAAAAGATTTTCTTGCCTTAAATTGGGAAAGCATTTTTAAATATGATATCCCCAGAGAAGAATTATATTATCGTAGAAAGCAAGATACTGACATTTTCCTGATTAAGAATTTCATTCGTATTGATAAGGGGAAATTGCAAGTCGCCTCAGGTCTTACCACCGGCCAGAGCCTCTATGAAATTTTTAATGCCTATTTTTTACCGCTGCAGCCTATACAAAATTTTAATGATTTAAAAATTCCCTTTAAAGCCGTCGCAACTGATTTAACTTCTAGTAACGTGGTTGTTTTAGAGCAAGGGGATTTGGCCATGGCATTGGTTGCGAGTATGGCAGTTCCCGGACTTATCGCACCGGTTAAAGTGGATAAATATATGTTGGTGGATGGGGGCGTGAGTAATAATTTACCCATTGACGTTGCCAAAAAAATGGGAGCAGACATCATTATTGCGGTAAATGTTAGCACGCCATTATTTGATGAAAGCCAAATGCAAAATGTGATTAATATCTTAGAACAAGTGACCAATATCCTCAGTAATGATAATACAAATATTTCAAAATCTTTACTGACCAAAAAAGATATTTTCATTGAACCTGATGTGAGCGCCATTGATACAGAAGATTTTAATAAATTTGCCGAAGGGATCCCCATGGGGCGCAAGGCGACCTATCAACACGCAAGCCAATTGAAAAAGCTCCATATAGATAGACCGACGGCAATGGCAAAAAAAATATTGCCACCCGTGCAGATCAATAAAGCGATTGTGCATAGTGAAGGAATACTATCTGCGCAAACCTATCGTGACTATGTAGAGGTAACCGATATTGAAGAATCGATGAAGAAATTATATGGGATTAGTATATTTAATCATGTGTACTACGGCATTGAAGAAAAAGATCATGAAAAAGTTTTAGTGGTACAGCCTGAAGTAATTCCCCCGGAAACCATCTATCTTCAAGGGAGTTTATTACTGGAAGCCGATTCGCAAAGCAATAACAGTTTTTCACTGATTGTTGGCTTCACCAGACCACAAGTGAATGCCTGGTTAGGAGAATGGCGGGTGATTGGCACCATTGGGGATGATACCGGATTATTTGCTGAATTTTACCAGCCCATTACCCCAAGCTTGGTTTGGTTTGCCAATCCGTATGCATACTGGGATCGTTCCCCCATCATTGCATATTTTGATTATGATGAAGTAGCGACAGTTGTTGGAACCTTGAGCCAAGTGGGCTTTAACATTGGCCGAACCTTTTCAACCACTGCCCAAATTTATGGGTTTTGGGAATTTGATTATTTTACCTTTCAGCAAAGAACAGGAGAACCCTTTTTACAAGGTACGCTTCCTAAAGATGGTAGAGTAGGCGTTACCTTTGAATGGGATACGTTAGATAATTTATTTTTTCCACATCGCGGCGTAAAAGGCAGCATTAGTTATTTAGCCAATAATAAATCCTTTGGTGGCGATACTAATTTTAGACAATTGAATATTTCAAGTTACATTGCAGGCACGTCAGGAAATCATAGTATCGTGACCGGTGGCATGTACAATGCTACCGTGAAAGGGCAAGCGGATTACCAATCCCAATTTTTTCTAGGTGGCATTTTTCAGTTGGCAGGCCTGGTGCAAGATGAATTAGAAGGGGATAACTCTGCATTATATGATTTGGTGTATTTTTATAAATTATCGAGAAATACCATATTCTCGGATATTTATGTAGGCGCATCCTTGGAAGCAGGCCGCGTATGGCGCCATACCAATTTAAGTACCAAGCTACCCGTCATTGGGGCCGGTAGCCTTTTTTTAGGCATTGATTCACTTATCGGACCTATTTATTTGGTCATCGGTACCACCGATAATGGCAAAAAAGCTGCGTATTTCACCTTGAGACCATTCTTTAGAAGTGATTTTAACGCAGTATGAAAGGGCGATACGCGGTAAAAGTAGGTCGTTGAATAATAACGTGCTGCGTTCTATTGATTTTAGAAAAAAGTAACGATTTTTGATGATGGGTTAAAGGTGGCAAGTTTTCTTTAAGTTCGCGTTTATTACGTACGTGTTGAATTATTAAGCGGCATAAACTCAAATTATTTGACTTAAAGCCATAGTCCAGTAATTGTGGATACTCTTTTTCAATGTTTAAATGGTTCAAGAGTGCTAACACGATGAGATCTGGCTGATTGGTGTATCTGGCAATAGCAAATAGTCCGGCTGGGAGTTTAGGATTTTTAGTAACCATGGCTTTAATGACCCGGCTACTCGTTTTATTCCTTAAGGCAAAAATTAAGTCGTTCAGATTAGGTGAGCACCGGGGGTCTCGTATAATTTGAAGCAAAGTGCTTTGGTTTAGATTTCTCTCTAATGCATAACGTAAGGCATTAGGTGATAATGATGCTTTATGAAAAATTTCTAAGAAAATTTCCTTGGCAGCTTGGTATTCTATTGCCACATCCATTGCTTTAACGAGGGTTATTTCAGGCTTATCTAGTAGAGCACGGACTACCTCTTTATGCGCATCATAGGCCATTGCCACCATTAACGGTGTCCAGTCGGATTGTATCCCCTGCGTTTCAAGATTCACATCAACGTCTGGTTGTTGTAATAGCATAAAAGTTAATAAAGGGTTATCTTGTGCAATAGCGCAATGTAATAAGCCTCTACCATTTTTATCTCGATCATTAACGTGTAAAAAGCCATTGGCAAAAAGGTGCGCAATAAAACTTACATCCTCTGTGCATAACTGTGCCAAATCATTAAAATCAATTTCAGCAGCAATGTTGCGCACATCATGCGCCGCTAATAAAGCTTGCACGCGCGGCAACTGTTTACATTTTAGCGCCATGGCTAAGGGTGTAAATCCCTCAAGGTGTGGTACTTCAATTTCAGGAATAACTTCAGCTTGCTGGTAAAATTTAAACACATTAAAACCAATGTTAACCACGCCACCTTCTAATCGAGAAGCGGGGTTATGATAGACCGTCTCCATCATATAATGTGCCAGGGCCTGAAAGTCTGCAAAGGGCGCTATGGGATAGCGTGCATTGCCATCATAGTATTTAAGTAATCCGTCTGGTGTTACATTGATACTCATGGCATGTGCTCTGCCATCGTGATTCAGATCTGCAATCACATCAATGCTTGCGCCTTGCCAACGGGCAAGAAAGCGCAGCATGTGGGCCAGTTGTTCCTCATTCATTTGCATATTGGAAAATGAAAATAGATGATGAAGTTTTCTTTCTCCATTGCCAACCAGGGCATATTGTTTGAGACGCCTAAACCATCGGTAACCTAAGCCCAAGTCCTGCGCGGCAGGTGCATAATATTGAAAAATACACAGATCATTGGCAATCTGCTCAAATAAATCCGCTAAATGGCGATAACCATATTGATCTTTAAAATCCTTGGGAAGTAACTGATCATTATAAAGAGAGGGTAATTTTTTATCCCACGAAGCAATTAAATGAAGAATGCGAAAAAACTCCTCTTCTTTGCCATTGCTATCATAAATGGAGTATAAAAATTCCCATCCATTACAGTTTCCTTGGTTATGAATAATACGTCGTCCATCTCTGCCAATGAGATTGAGAAAAGTGGTTAGATTATTACTGAGTAAAGTTTGTTCAATACTTTGCAATTTTTCTGTTTCTGTTAGCGAAGCTACAGATATTGCGGTTCTTCCAAAAACATCACGGGTCAAAAAATAGGGTTCCCCGAATTTAAGGCGTAACAACCTATTGACCATAGTTGCTTCTTGATGTTCAGCTGCAAGATGAAGTACATTTTCACCATGCGCATTGGGTTCCCAAAAAGTTTCTGGTGGTAAGATGTGCATTAAATAGTTAAAAACAGCAATTTGTTTGTATTGAACAGCATAATGCGCGGCACTACTCCCAAAATAACTTTTAAGTGCAGGATTAGCACCATGTGCTAACAAGCGCTTTAATGCTGTTAGATTACCACGGAGGGCGGCCTTAATAAAAGCATTGCATCCATAAATGGATTCACGTGCATTAATATCATTTTTTAGCAGTATGAGTTCGGCCTCATCAGCAGATATAAGATTATCTTTTACCAATAATTCTTCTAAGGCAATTTCAACAAAGCAAGGAATTCCAGACGCAAAAGCATGCTGTAAAATAGTTTTACCCGTTTCATCAGGCATATCTAATTGGAAGGGCGGATACTTATGAAAGAGAGAACGCCAGAATTCTTCGTCTCTGGTTGCAATTGCCCGGGTAATGTCTTGTGCAAAATTTAACATAATAGCGGCATTTTACCGAGCTAAAACGAGCCATGCACCCAAAATATGACGAGAGGCATTACTTATCAGACAAATAGCTAGGTGGGCGTTTCACGCGCTAGCAGCGCTCCCATAATTAAGGCCCAGCCGCATAATAAGAGATCAACCCCGACGAAGATCCCAATGATAAACAAGCTGGAAGCGGGCCATTCGGCAAGGATTAAGCAGCCTAAAGCTAAGGTTACGATGCCGTTGAATAATATCCATTGCCATCTTGGTAATTTAAATTTCACTGCATAAAAAATGCGCAATGCGCCAATAAATATGAAAATCCATGCTAACAATAAAGTAATGGATAGGGATGCCATCACCGGGTTAACAATAAATAAGACACCTAAAACTAAATATAACCCTGCCATGATGATATTGGGTGTGAAAACATGCCACGTGCCCCACCAAATTTTACAAGTGTTGAATATCATGACTATACCAACTGCGGCAAATAAAAATCCTAAAAATAATACGGAGACTAAGGTGGTGAAGGCCGCAACGCTTAAGGCAGCAATCCCTAAGCCTAACAATATAACTCCCCAGGCTAGGCACCATTTCCAATGTTTACTAAAATCCGCAAAATTTATCATAATGACCCCTTTTCGTTTAATTCTAGTTTACATTCATAATATTGCAAAAGAAAACTGCTTATGTATTTAGGATTAAAAGCACATAAAAATCCGATAGTACTTATAGCAAGGAGAATGAAGTGAAAAAAAACCAAACGCTGTTTTTTATATCATTAATAATGTTGGGTTGTGCGCAAGCACCTGGCACCTCATCTGAATATTTAGGCAGTGGTGAATATTCCGTGAGAATATCCCCCGTTCCTAAGGAGCAATCCACTGAATTTGCGCAAGATCCGCTCAATTACTATCAAGATGGCTTTAGTGATTTGTTTTTTAACTAAGCCTTCTTTTTTTGACTCAAAAAGACTGAGCTGAGATAATCTTCTTTATAATGCTTGAGATATTCACGATAAGAACCATGAAAATCCTTAATGCCGGCCTCCGTCAGTGCTATCACGCGTGTGGCAACTTTAGCGACAAAATGTCTATCATGGCTCACTAACAGGAGTGTGCCAGGGTATTCTTTTAAGGCGCTTGCCAACGCTTCAATGCTTTCCACATCTAAATGATTAGTAGGTTCATCTAGAATTAATACATTTGGTTGCGCAAGCATAATGCTGGCTAACAATAGCTTGCCGGCTTCGCCGCCACTAATATTTAAAATACTTTTTTCAACATCATCTTTGGTAAAAAGCACTTGACCCAGTACGCTGCGAATTTTAGTGGTGGATTCACCTTCCACTTGATGGCAGAGCCAATCATAAACACTGATATTATCTTTCAGTAATTCATGATGATCTTGGGCAAAGTATCCTATTTGGGTTTCGTGACCCCATTGTACCGTGCCAGCATCTGCCTCTAGCAAGCTAAGTGCAATTTTAAGTAACGTTGATTTTCCAATCCCATTGTGACCAATAAACGCAATTCTTTCACCACGCTTAATTTCAAATTTAACTTTATTTAATACGTTTTTTGGACCAAAAGATTTTGAAATATCAGCTATTTTTAATACTTGCTTTCCAGAAGGGCGTTTAATTTTAAAATTAAACGTCGGGCTGATCCGAGAAGATTTTTTAATATCCGGCAATTCTATTTTTTCAATCATTTTAACGCGGGATGCGGCTTGTTTCGCTTTGGAGGCTTTTGCTTTAAATTTATCGACAAATAATTGCATGCGCGCAATTTTATCTTCTAAACTCTTTTTCTCACTGAGTTTCTGTGCAACAATTTCTACTTTTTTGGCAAGGAAATTATTATAGTTACCAGGATATTCCCTGATCTCGCCATAATCAATATCAAGAATATGGGTCGCGACGTTATCTAAAAATTTAATATCATGAGAAACAAATAATAAGAGTCCTTTAAAATCATTAATTAAATATTGTTCTAACCAGCCAATGGTCATAATATCTAAATGGTTTGTTGGCTCATCCAGTAAGAGTATATCCGGGGTTTCAAAGAGTGCTTGTGCCAAGAGGACGCGCATTTTATAACCGCCCGATAGGGTATGCAATGATTCTTCATGCTTCTCTAAAGGGATCCCTAAACCTTCCAGCAAGGTATGCGCTAAGCTTTCAGCGGCATAACCATCATAATGGGCAATGGTTTCTTCTAAGTCTGAGAGTCGATGCGCGGCACTATCGGTCCATTCTCCTTGGAGCAAGACCTCTTTTTCTTGAAAAGCTTGCCATAATTTTGCTTTGCCTTGAATGACCACATCGATAACCCGGTCATTTTCATAACGGAAGTGGTCTTGTTTAACCCAACCAATGTTATTACCTTTGGAAACGATAATATCGCCAAGGCTGGGGGTTTCATGCTCCATAATTAAGCGCAGTAAGGTACTTTTGCCCGCCCCATTTGCGCCGACGATAGCATAACGGTTGCCCCGGTTCAGCAACAGGTTTACATCGTCAAAGAGTAATTTAGATCCATAATGCAGGGATACTTCTTTGAATATAATCATGACACTCTTGTTAAGAAGACTAGCTTGGAATACCAAGTAAAGGTTGAGATTCTATCACATTTTTACCATTCATACCTTACTCTTAAATACCCGGCATTCGCGGTATAGTGTTTTTGCACGTCAAAATCATAACTTACCGTATACACAAAACCGCCAATTTGGGTAACTGTGGCACTTGCACCTATATTGTAGCTAACTGCCGGTGGATTGAATCCAGAGGTCGTAAAACTTGGGCCACCGCCGGTAAACTGAGAGGTGGTAGCCATGCGGTCATTAATAAAGTCATAAAACAAGCGTAAATGAAATTCAGGTTCAAACAAGGTGGTTAGAAATTCAAAGTCATACAGGAACATAGCACCAATACCGCCTAAGAGCATATCAAAATCACTGGCATTTACCGTTTGATCTGCCGTGCCGGCGCTGGTTTCCGTATATTTATCTAACCCTAAGTGAGAGTAAAATAATGAAACGAGTGGAATAGTATGAAAGCCAACGCGGGCAAAATCATAGCCACATTCTGCCTGCGCGCCATATTGTATACCCGTATAATGGCCGTGGGCATTCAATAAGACTGCGCCAAAAATAATGCGCCTGTCTGCAATATAATCATTGACACTAAGGGATGCCATCCAGTTTAAGAATAAAGGCGTATTTGAACCAAATTGGCCATATATGGTGCCTTGATAATTCTGAATGCGGGTTTCTGAGGAAGGGGAAATGGTATTGTCAATGTGAGTATTGGCATAACTGAATGCCCCGCCAATTAATGCAGTGTCAGAAAATAGGGTATCGCCGCCAACGGCAATTCCCAGCGTGCCGCCGCCATAGCCTGGGACTAATTTTATTTGATCTTGATGCATGGATTGACCAAATACTTGTCCCCATAATCCTTGGCCTGCTTCACCATCTCCTGCACCAATGCCACTGTAGACATTTCGGTAGCCATAACGGGTTGCATTGCCACTGCGCATCACGGTTAGGCGTTCATTAATGGAATCATAAAATTGCCAGACGTTATTAAATCCTTGGTGTAAAACTGCACCATCGACTACGGGCGCAAGCGTAGATAAATCATATAACAAGGAATCAAGATCATAAAACTGTTCCAATTGATTTAAAATGGCTTGCAGTGATCCATTGGTTGGAATGTTATTGAGATATAAAAAATCAAGTGCTTGTGCAACACCCGAAATATTTGCTTCTACGGCAAATTTGCTTATCGGTGCACCAGAGAGTACCAGCTCTAAAACATTTCCTACTACCTGTGTGCTTAAATTAATGAGCAAACGATTGTTATTGACGGGAATGGCAACCAGTCCTGCCCCGCCACCATTACTCTCAATCAACGGCACCGTTGCGCCGGTACTGGGAAAGGAAGTAGCAGCATTTACTATGGTAACACTGGCACTCGGATTAATGTGTGTTGCACCTTGGGTTGTGACTAACCCCGTTGAAGTAAGGTTGCCACCCATATCTACTTTTAAAATACCACCCGCGCCTAAGTTCAGGGCACCTGTGCCGCCGGAGACCGTATTAACAATATTCAAATCAATATTAGTTCCTAAAGATAAAATAGAGCCATTAGCAATAGACAAACCGCCATCAAGCGTTAAACTATTTTCGATGTTAAGCGTAGCGCCATTATTCACAGTAGTGGTTAACGCAGCAACATTCCCACTGAAGTTTACAACGTTGCCGGCACTGCCCGTAATATTAACGGCAAAAAGTGGATTGGTAGGGCCAATAGGACTACTAAAAGAAGCGTTGCCGAGCACATTCAGCGTTCCCACATTTATCGTGCCAGAGGTATTATCAACGGTCTCAATGACAACATTATTAGCAAGATTAACCGTGGTATTAGCAGCCGCAAAATTGAGTGAGGTTGCCGTGATATCATTTTGCAAATTTAAAGTGCCGCCACTGGCATTAAGATTAATGGTTTCAGCCCTAACGGTTTGCGCTAGGGTCACGGTTTTATTAGGACCTTGCAGATTAACTTCATAAAGTGCATGCGTTGCGCCAATGGACCCTGTCACCGTAGTGCCTACGCTGCCTCCTAAGAAATTTAAAATGCCCACATTTGCTGTAGTGGTACTATCTACATTGCCTGTAATAATGGCGGCGTCACTGAGATTAATGGTGGAAGTATTATCTGCTAAACCTGAAAAATCAATATTCGTACTAATACTGGTTGCAAGATTTAATATGGCACCGGTATTTTCAATATTGATAACCGGAGTGTGGATGCCAATGTTAGATAGGTTTAAAATGGTACCGGCTGCGGTGAGATTAATGGAATCCGTATAGACAAAACCCGATAACGAGATGGTATCGCCGGGCCCCGAGATATCAACCGCAGCCAGTGGTTTACCTGCCCCTCCGATGGAGCCGGTGACGTTACTCCCATGGCCGCCTAAGAAAGTGAGTGTACCTGTGCCTGCGGTTGCGGTACTTACATTACCCGCCAAGACAGCCATATCTGCCAGTGTCACAGTTGAGGCAGCGTTTGCGTTACCAGAGAAACTGACATTGCCGGTGGTATTGGCGCCCAGATTTAAAGTGGCACTTGCGCCTGTTATATTGAGGGTTTGCACATAGACCGTTCCCATCAAATTCAAGATTGTAGAGGTTCCTGTCAGATTAATGGAATAAAGGGCATCAACGTTACTACCTATAGCGCCAGAAAAGGTGCCGCCGCTGGCAAAATTAAGAATGCCGGTATCATTGGTACTGGTGGTGACACTACCCGCCGCAATCGTAATCCCAGGGCCAAAGTTAATCTGGGCCGCATTTGAACTATCGTTAAAATTGATAGTTTTTGTCGTAATGTTACCATTTAAGTTTAAAGTATTACCCGCACCGTTGATGTTAATCGTGTTAGCATTGATTGCGCTGCTGAGGGTCACGATTCCACTGATTCCGCCAAGAGTGCCGATGAGATTAATCGTAGAAAGCGCACCTGAATCGCCAATGCCAATGGTACCTGAAACAGAACCAGCGCCTAGAAAGGTTAAGGTACCGGTACCACTTGAACCCGTGTTATTAATAATATTACCGGTAATGGTAGAGCCGGAGATTATCTCTAAAGTTGCAGCTTTCGTGAAAATGATACCGGAGGAAGTAATTGTAGATCCAACCGCTAAGGTTCCGCCTGTGCCAGACAGGGTAATGGTTGTTGCATCAATAGGTCCAGGTAAAGTAACCGTACTTGCTGCTCCTTTTGCATTAATCGCAAAGAGTGGAAAATTTGTCCCGCCGATAGTTCCGGTGACGGTATTACCAGAGCTTCCCCCCAGGAAATTGAGTGTGCCCGCAGTAGTGGTGGTACTACTTACATTGCCGGTAAGGATGACCATGTCATTGATATTAAGGATAGAGGTTGAATCTGCAGAATCTAAAAATACAACATTGGTACTAATGCTGGAGGCAAGATTTACTATGTCACCTGTATTTTCGATATTAATAACTGGGGTGTTAATGTTACTGCCAGAGAGATTTAAAGTAGTGTTTGTTGCGGTGAGATTAATGGCATCTGTATAAACAGTGCCTGATAGCGCGATGGTATCGCCGGACCCAGAGATATTAACCGCCGCCAGTGGTTTACCTGTCCCCCCGATGGTGCCAGTGACGGTACTACCATTACCGCCCAAGAAAGTCAGTGCGCCAATGCCGGCAGTTGCAGTACTTACATTGCCGGTCAAAACAACTGCATCTGCCAGTGTCACGGTTGAGGCAGCGTTTGCGCTACCAGAGAAACTGACATTGCCGGTGGTAGCGGCTCCCAGATTTAAAACGGCACTTGCGCCTGTTATATTAAGGGTTTCTGCAAAAACAGCTCCTGATAAAGTCAAGACTGCAGAGGTTCCTGTAAGATTAATGGAATAAAGGGCATCAACGTTACTACCCACGGTGCCAGAAAAGGAGCCGCCACTGGCAAAATTAAGAATACCCGTATCATTGGTATTGGTGGTGACACTCCCTGCTGCAAACGTAATTCCCGGGCCGATATTAACCTGCGCGGTATTTGAACTATCGTTAAAATTGATGGTTCCAGTCGTTACATTGCCATTTAAGTTTAACGTATTACCCGTCCCGCCAACGTTAATCGTATTAGCATCAATGGTGTTACTGAGTGTCGCGACGCCACTGGTTCCAATGAGATTAATGGTAGAAAGTGCGCCGGAATCGCCCACACCCACGGTACCGGAAACAGAGCCCGAGCCGGCAAAGGTTAAGGTACCGGTATTACTTGAACCCGTGTTATTAATAATATTACCGGTAATGGTGGAGCCGGAAATTATCTTTAAAGTTGCCGCTTCCGTAAAAAAGATCCCAGTGGATGCGGTGGTAGAACCTACCACCAAGGTTCCGCCTGTACCCGTCATGAGAATGGTTTCAGCAGAAACAGGGCCCGGTAAGGTAACGGTTTTACCTGCACCACCTTCTGCATTAATCTGATAGAGCGCAAAGCTTTGGCCTATACTCCCCGTGACCGTATTACCGGCGCTGCCACCCAAGAAAATTAAATTTCCTACCCCTGCGGCAACCGTATTATCAATATTTCCCGTAATGGTTACGGTATCAGAGAGATAAACGGTGGAGGAGGTATCTCCTGCCGTACTAGCAAAGATAACATTACCGGTAGTATTCCCTTCTAAAGCGAGCATTGCACCGGTCGTGTTTAAATAAATGTTTGCCGCTTTAACTGTGTTTTGGAACGTTGTCGCTTGAGCCGTATTAAGATTTATGGAAAAAAGGGAGAAATTTGCGCCTATAGTGCCAGGAAAGGAAAACGCACCCGTATTATTCATATCAATAGTGCCAATGTTATTAACGGTTGCATCAATGTTAAACACGTTTGATGCTTGAATACTATCAAACGTTAAGATGCTCTGACTAGTAAATACAAGAGATTTTGTATAAAGTGATGGATTATTCATAGTTGTATTTGCGCCAATATGTATAGACGCAAATACGTTTCCTACACTGCCTATGGTAGTACTGTTAAATTGTAAGGGTGACGAAACAACTATAATGTCATCTATATTGTTGGTTGAAAAAAGCGCTGACGTAGCATCGATAGAAACGGGACCATCAAAAATCATTTGAAAAGGGTAACCGTTATTCTGCACTTCAATTGTCGTTCCTACTATAGTATTGGTTCCGCTAGAGGTTGCGGTAAAAGTTAGTGTTGTGGCTAGATTTGGGTTTACCTCTATAGTGAGATCTTGAAGAGCCCCACTTACCGTGTTGGTGCCTCCGTCATCAAAGTTGATAAGTCCGGGGCCATTAATTAACGGTGCAGAAACGGTTCCGCCGCCGTTAAGAAATAGTATGTTATTTCCAGACAATGCTATTGATTCTGAGGCATAGAGGGCGAGGTTTGGGGGAGATGGGGGATATCCCAAGGTTACGTCGGTAGATAATGTGATTGTCCCTACATCGCAGGTACCATCCCCAATAGAGCCTGTAAGCGTAATATTCCCCAGTGTAACTGAAGGGTTATCTAATGGAGTGGAGGTTGCAATTGAAACACCATTGTATGCAGCAATAGTTCCTGAGGCGGTAAGGGTGCTTGCGTTGTAAATATTATAAGGACCACCACCACTGACTGTGGTGTTACTGCCTTCCTGAGTATAATTAGAAGAATTCGCGTATTGATTGCACTGCTGCGCTGATAATGGTTGGCAAAAAAAGGTAGAACTTAATGCAAGAGATGATAAGAGTGTTCTATTGAATACAGAAAATTTCATATTTATCCCTTGTTACCATTCATATCTTACCCTTAAATATCCGGCATTCGCGGTATAGTGTTTTTGCACATCAAAATCATAGCTTGCCGTATACACAAAACCACCAATTTGAGTAAGCGTGGCACTTGCGCCTATATTGTAGCTAACTGCCGGTGGATTGAAGCCAGAGGTTGAAAAACTGGGACCACCACCGGTAAATTGAGAGATGATAGCCATGCGATCATGAAAAAAGTCATAAAATATGCGCAAATGGAATTCAGGCTCAAACAAGGTGGTTTGAAATTCAAAGTCATAGAGGAACATGGCACCAATACCACCTAAGAGCATATCAAAATCGCTAGCATTCACAATTTGATCTGCAGTCCCCGCACCTGTTTCCGTATATTTATCTAACCCTAAGTGGGAGTATAAAAGTGAAACCAAAGGAATAGTATGAAAGCCAACGCGAGCAAAATCATACCCCAGTTCACCTTGTGCGCCATATTGTATGCCGGAATAGTGGCCATGGGCACTAAGCTGCAGATTGCCAAAAATTATGGTTCGATCTGCAATAGTGTTATTGGCACCTATGGATGCTATCCAGTTAAAAAACAGTGGGCTACCATACGCACTTAGCTGACCATAAAGCAATCCTTGATAACTCTCAATTCTGGTTTCAGAATTTGCAGAAACGTTGTTTTCAATGCTGGTTCTTGCATAATTGACCGCCGCGCCTAGTAAAGCATAATCGCTGAACATGGCATCACCACCCAGGGTAAACCCTAGCGCCCCGCCGGTATACCCTTGAATGAGCTCTCTGTCTTCTTGGTGCGCGTTAAAACCAAAAACCTGTCCCCAGATGCCTTGGCCAGCTTCACCATCACCCGCAGCAATACCGTTGTGGTAAATACTGCGATAGCCAAAGCGTGCAGCATTTTGAACATGCATTAAGGTTAAGCGTTCATCAATGCTGTCAAACACTACGTTAAGATTATGAAAACTTTCCGTTAATACCGCGCCATCCACGATGGGAGCTAAGGTTGATAAATCATAAAGCAATGTGTCAAGGTAGGTAAGTTGTACATATTGACCCAAAATTGCGTGCAGCGTACCGACTACGGGAGTATTGGTTTGCAATAGGTAATCTAACGCTTGCGCAACGCCGGCAACATTAGAGGTATATTGCGCCGATAATGGCTGGCAAAAAAAGAGTGCGCTTAATACAAGAGATGAAAATTTCATAGTTATCCTTTAGAGACATTCATAACGTAATCTTAAGTACCCTGCATTTTCAATATATTGTTCTTTGATATTAAAATCGTAACTGGCGGTAAATGCTAAGCCCGTTATTTCACTAAAGGTTGTCAGACTTGCACCAATGTTGAAACTGAACGCGGCTGGCGTGAAGCCGGTAGTGACAAAACTAGGACCGCCGCCTGTAAATTGAGAGGTGGTTTGCATGGAATCATTAATGAAGTCATAAAAGAATCTGATGTGTAACTCTGGTTGATACAAAGCGGTTTCATCAATTAAATCGCGCGTAAAACGTACCCCTGCGCTGCCTAACAACATTGCCAGATCGGGGGTATTTACCGTTTGACTGGCATTGCCTGCGCCGGTTTCCGTATAGGAGTTCATATCCAAACCGGAATATTGCAGCGAGATTAATGGCACGATATGCACAAACGCTTGCGTCCAATCATAACCCAATTCTGCCTGCACGCCATATTGCCAGCCATGAAAATGCCCCGAGGCGGTAAGATGAATAAACGCAAAATTAATATTACGATGAGAAAGGTAATGATTATAGCCTATGGATGCTAGCCAATTTAAGAATAACGGACTTTCAAAAGCATATTGGCCATAAAGCGTAGCTTGATAATTGTCCACAATAGAGGTGGAGCCATCAGACAGATAATCTTTAATTCTGGCATTTGCATAATCAAAAGCTACCCCGACTAAGCCTTGATCTGAGAAGTAACTATCAAAGCCAAATTGAAATCCCCACACATTATCTAGATATCCTGGAATATTTTGTCGGTCTTTTTGATAGGCGCGTTGACCAAAAGCCTGGGCCCATGCTCCCGTGATGGGATTGGGATCTCCTGCTGCGTATGTGGTTAATAAATGCTTTCTTTGTAAGGAGGTTATCATCCGGTCATTAATGCTGTCAAAAGCCAAGCGCTGATTGCTAAAGCTTTCCTCAGCAATAGCATCATCCACAATAGGTGCCAAGGTTGCTAAAGCATTGTTTAAATCAATTATATTGTCAAACAGCGTGAGGTCATCCACAATTTCACGCAATGCACCCGTTACCGTACCGCCGCTAAAGATGGTACCCACTAAGACATCTAATGCACCGGCAATCCCGGTGGTGTTAGTGTAAGTAGCATAGGGCTGAATGGGTTTAGTGAAGGCGGTTAATTCAATCGTGTTGCCATTGACAAAAGTACTATAGCCGATGATGAACTGTTGACCACCCGTATAGATAAGGGGATGGAGTCCACCCGCACCGCCATTGCTAGTAAGAATGACAATAGATTCTGAAACATCAGGAATTTCGTTTTGGGGATTAACAACCGTAAACAAAGCGCCTGGACCAATGGTTGCGCTAGCATTGGTAACGACATTCCCGGTTGATGCAAAACTGCCGCCCATATTTAAACTTAAAATAGTGCCTGCGGGCATATTGAGGCTTTGTGTAATAACAAAATTTGCGTTAGGCCCTAATGCAAGCGTGCCGCCATTAGTGAGTGCTACACCGCCCGTTAAGGTTTGGCCACCAAGCCCCGTGACCTCCATGGTGCCACCATTAACATTCACCGCCGTTGCAAAAACATTGTTAGAATTAAAATTAGCGGTACCGGTAATATTAATGGCGTTGAGATAATTTGTATTGGTGCCGATTACCCCATTTGCCGTATAAAGACCAGTAATATTAAGGGTGCCACTGCCACCGGCATTAAGAACGGTAATGGGCCCATTGGTAGAGCTGGTGCCACCAAACGTTAAACTGTTATTGGCTTGAAATTGCGTTTGCGTCGCATATACATTGCCATTGATGGTGGTGGGACCATTCGCGGCGACTTGTACTAATAAGAAGCCAACGCTGGGTGTACCAATATTGCCGGTTACGCTGGCGGCTTTTAAAATATTGAGGGTGTCTAGATTATTAGTCAATGCTTGGATGTTGCCGGTTAAAACCATCCCTGCATTATTGAGCGTTAACGTGGAGCCCGGTCCAATGATATTATCATTAATGGTAATCGTATTGGCATTAACATTGCTGCCTGATAGCGTGCCGGTTGTGCTGGCAGCATTGCTGGCATTAAAAATAATCTGACTGAGTGAATGGGTGGCACCGATATTTCCACTTACGGTCCCGCTTGCTTGAAATTCTAAAATGCCTACGCCCGCTGTCCCTGTTGTATTATCGACATTACCCGTAAAAGTTTTTCCTGCTGAAAAGTTGGCAGTGGAACTTGCATTAGCGCTACCGGAGAAATTAAGGTTGACTGCTTTTACATTATTTTGATAATTGACAGTATCACCTGCACCCGATTGATTAATTGCCAGTAAACCAAAAGTATTGCCGATGGTGCCCGTCACGGTGCTTGCGCCTAAAAAATTTAAGGTGCCTTGATTAGGGGCGGTACCATCAATGGAGCCGGTGAGTGTTTGGCCGTTGGAAAGATTTATGGTGGTATTCGCGGCGGCAAAAGCAACGCCCGGTGAGGCAGTAGTAGTGGCGCTGCCCAAAAGGTTTAACGTGCCACCGGCACCTTGTAAGCTGATGACTGCCGCGCTTACCGTGCCACCCAAGGTAACGATACCGTCCACGCCCAGCAAATTAACCGCAGCTAAAGATTTAGTTGTGCCAATGTTACCGGTCACGGTGGTGCCAAGACTACCGCCAAGAAAATTTAACGTGCCCGCACCAACATTGGTGATACTGTTAACTGCGCCGGTAATGGTTTGACCATTGTAGAGATTAATAACGGATGTTGCATCTGCAGTGGTGGAAAAATTAATTGCAGTGACGGTTGCACTACCGTGTAAATTTAAGATGGCACCAGGTACGGTGATGCCAATATTTTTGGCATTGACCGTGCTCATTAAATCAACGGTGCCGGCACCATTTAGATTAACGGCTAAAAGTGTTCCATTGGTGCCAGCGCCTAGTGTGCCATTAATGGTTGCGCTACCTGCCAAATTCAAGGTTCCCGTATTAGCAGCAAAAGTATTGGAAACTGCTCCGGTAATGGTAAGACCGCTTGCCAGATTTGCGGTTGTCATTGCTGCAGCAAAATTGAGTGAACCTGTAAGAGTACCATTTAAATTTAATGTACCGTTCGCGGCATTTAGATTAACGGAATTAGCAAATACCGCGTTTTGCAGCGTAACCACACCCCCTGGGCCGGTTAAATTAACTTCATCCAATGATGCCCCTGAGGCACCAATCGCTTGCGTAATGGTATTGCTCCCTAAAATATTCAAAATGCCGGTGGGGTTGACACTTGTCCCATTGGTAATACTGCCGGTAATAGTTACCCCATCTGAAAGATTTACGGTGGTACTTCCTTGATTAAAAATAACATTGCCCGTGGTGTTGGCGAGTAAATTTAAAGTGCTACCGAAGCCGCTAAGAGAAATATTTTTGGCATAAACCGTACTATTGAGAGAAACATTGCTATTGAGACCGTTTACATTAATTGCCAGGAGGGACGCTCCCACGCCGCCAACGGTGCCCGTCACCGTGCTGGAACCTAAAAAATTTAAAGTACCCGTATTGTTACCGGCAGTTGTGCTTACTAAACCCGTGATGGAAGAGGTATTATTAATACCCAAAGTTAAAGAAGTATCAGATAAAAAATTCGTGGTGGTAGCATAAATATTGCCGGTAACGGTGGTGGGCGTATTAATGCTAAATAAATGAAAGGGGGTTGCCAGCGCGCCTATCTGCCCTGTTATGCTAACCGTGTAAGATCCGGTGGTGGAAATAGCATCCACATTTGCGGTTGTTGCACCAATATTGGCGGTAACTGCCATGTTAGCAGAAGTGGGCTGCAAATTTAAAGTAGAAACCGTACCATTATCACCAATAGTAATCGTGGTAGCATTAATTGACGCCCCATTAAGGGTAAGCGTTTGACTGGCGCCATTAGTGGTATTAAAGGCGAGTGCATTGAGCGAGTTACTGACGCCAATATTGCCGGTAATCGTTCCACCGAATGACAGCTGAACCTGTCCAATACCATTGGTACCCGTTAAATTATTAATAGAAGCGGTAATGGTTACGGGATTTTGCGTAAATATTGCTGCGCTTGCAACAGAGGAACCCGTAGTAAAATTAAGCGAGGTTGCGCTAAAATTATTAGCATAAGTAATCTGGGTTCCGGCTCCTGCTTGATTAACTGCATATAATGCTTTGGTGGCACCCACTGCACCAACATTCGCTATCCCGCCGCCGGTAAAGGTAACGATGCCATTACCATTACTAGTAGTTTGATTATCAATACTGGCTATGGTATAGCCTGCCAAGCTGGTGGCTAATTGTAATTGTGTGGTTGGCGCTACATTGGTACCGGTAAAAATAAAATTATTTACATTTATGGTAGAATTTCCAAGATTAACGAGCGTACCGGCGGCACCCTCAATGTTGATGAGATTTATGGACTTCAGGGCGGTTGCACCCACAGGACCGGAAACGGTGCTACTGCCTAGGAAAGTTATCGTTCCCTGATTATTAGCGGAGGTTTCAATCTCACCGGTTACATTTGCGCCATTATCTAAGATTAAAGTTCCGGCTGCAAAGAATTCAATAGTGGTGGCTGCAACACTGCTTTGTAATTCAACGGTTCCTGCGCCATTAAGTTGAAGTCCTAATAGTGAATTAGTTGCACCTATGGTTCCTGAGACTATGCTATTGCCAAGAAAATTTAAAGTTCCTGCGCCATTAGCGCCGGTAGTGTTGTCCACCGCGCCGGTAATATTTGCCCCATTGCTAAGCGTTAAGGTGTTATTGGCGGGGAAAGTCGTTTTAGCAGCAAAAATGCTGCTTGTAATGCTGGTATTTGCGCCAATGATGACAGAGGCAAAAGGAATGAGTGATGTACCAATTCCGCCCGTGAGCGTTGCGGTTTGCTGAAAATTAACAATATCAAGATTAGCGGTTGTAGCAATAAGTTTTGCAGTAATCGCCGCGCCTACAGCATTGAAAGCTAAGGTAGTCGCATGGGTTCCGTCATCGAATGCGACAATGCCGCCGGTACCAATAGTGATAGGCGTTTGGTTAAAGGTTATGGTATTGGTTCCACCGAGAGAATTAGCAATGATTTGATGAACGGGGCCTGTAAAGGAGGTATTAAGGGTTGCCGCACCTTGTAATTGAACGATACCGGTATCTGGAGCGGATGCGATGAAACCACTGACACCGGTATTAATGGTAGAACCACTGGCAAATGAAGTTGTGGTATTAGCATTTGATCCTGGGCTAAAACTAAAAGCATCACCGACCCTAAAATAGGTGCCTTGAAAATTTATCACACTGGAAGCACCGCTTGCGTTGGCGTCTTGGGCAGCTTCGTTCGTGCTCGGAGCACCAAGTGGATCTCCAAAATTGCCCGTTACCACTGCGCTTCCTGCAAAAGACAATACATCCGCGCCATCGGTATTAATAAAAGAAACTAACGTCCCATTGGTCAACGTTGCGCCAACGGTATAGCCATTGGTAATGGTAAAAGTGCCTCCAGTAGTTGCATACCCTCCGCCATTATCTGGCGTGGTACCACTATTACCCCCAGGAGGTGCGTTTACAAATACTGCTTGCGCCTGCGCACAGAGAAATGCCATACCGCAAAAAAGGGTAGAACGAAGTAAAGCTGAAGTTAACGTTTTTATGGAAGTAGTGGATTTTTTTATGTTGCACAGCAAATTACGTCACATCCCTTTCACGTTCTAGACCGCTGGTATCGTTCCATTTAAAGGTAAAAAGGGCTAGAAGTAAAGAACTGAGGCATATTAGTCAGTAGCAAAAGTATATTGACTTACCAGATGTAGCGTAATTTAAAGAATCCTGCGTTGGCGGTATATTGTTCTTTGTAGTCAAAATCATAACTTGCTAACAAATCAAAGCCACCATAATTTTCTGACCGTATACTAAAACCTAGGTTGTAATTTGCAGGTGCGGGTGCAATATCGGTAGCAAAGTTTGGGCCATTCGCCGTAAATTGTGCGGTAGTTTGCATCTTTTCATTTACCACATCATAAAACACCATCACATGCCATTCAGGTTGAAATGCGATGGCATTTACTATGCAATCAAAAGCAAACCTTATTCCAAGCCCACCTTCTAGCAAACTTAAATGCTTGGCATCAATGTTCATATTTGCATTATTGGTATAACTACTAATGTCCAAATGAGAATAAAATAAAGAAATGAGTGGAATGATATGAAAGTAATTCTGGACAAAATCATACCCACATTCTCCTTTAAGGCCATATTGACCTCCATGGGTATTACCGACGATGGTATATTGCGTTGTGCCCAGCTGTAGGGGAAATTGGATAATATATTGATTAAAAGCGGCCGCAAATATCCAATTAAAAAAAGCCAATTCAGCAAAAGGCACTTGCCCATACAGCATCACTTGATAGCTATCAATATTGGAGCTGGTATCCAAAAGGCCTTCATGGTGTACATCGGCATTTGACCAACTCCCTGCCAGCCCTACCTGTACATCGGTACCAAAAATGCCATCATCACCGCCGAGCGCTAAGCCCCAAACGGCATCATGGTAACCAGGCACGCCTTGGCGTTCCCCTTGTTGTGCTTGTTGGCCAAACCATTGTACCCAATTGGTTCTAGGGTAACGATCACCCGCAGAATAGCCACTGCCCAGATGTGCAGCGACGGTGCGAATAGCACTTTGCTGCTGATTCAGGGCTTGCGCGGTAAAACAAGCGCTTCCCAGTAATAGTGCAGTAAAAGTTTTTTTCATGGACCCTATTAAAAGCCAAATACACTATGATGTAAAGAGGAATAATGATTTGTTTGGGGTCTAACATGAAAAAATATCACCTGGTAATTTGGTTGGCGTTGGGTTTATTCTCAAGTCAGGCAAGCGCGGCCAACGCGCAAACGGAAATTCGAGATTTTTTAAAGACATTATTTAGTGATAATAATCAATATGTTTCTGAATTATCACATGCACACTTAGCAGAATATTTGGAGCAGCAAAACCCCCGGGCCACGATTGTTGCCTGTGCGGATTCCCGTGTGCAATCCAATGCTTTTCATAGTAGTCCTGAGAACGATCTCTTTTTTATCCGTAATATTGGCAATCAAATTCAATCTGCACAAGGTTCTGTGGAGTATGGTATTAATCATTTGCATACCCCCATATTACTTATCATTGGCCATTCTCATTGTGGCGCTATTCAAGCGGCTTTGGGAGATTATAGTAAAGAATCCCCTGCGATTCGTCATGAGTTAGATTTTTTGCATCTGCCCAAAGCAGGCACGGTAGATGAAGGTGTGATTGAAAATGTGCATCAACAAGTCGCCTTTGCACTGAAAAAATTTAAGGATAAAGTCCGCAAAGGGGAACTGATTGTGGTGGGCACCGTTTATGATTTTAGAGATGATTTTGGGCACGGCCATGGGCGCTTAATTTTAATAGATTTGAATGGTGAAAAAGATGCGGTTAAGCTTAAAAATCATGAATATATAAAGGGGCTGGATGGAATTGCAATTGGTGGCAGTGAAAAAACCCAGTGAGGTTATTTTCTTTCTGGCCGTAAAATGGGGTGGGATTTCCTATTTTAATGAGCGGAGTAAATTATGAAAAAGAGTGCAATTGCGATTATTTGTGTAGGTTCTTTATTAGGACTATCTGCACCACATTTGTTGGCTAAAGAAATGCCTGCAGATATGATGCAAATGTCCAAAGTATTGAGTGATTTAAAATCTAAGGGCTACAGCATTGTTAAAAAAGTTGAGTTTGAAAAAGGCATGTATGAAATCCAAGCGATTAATGGCGAAGGGAAAAGCGAAAAAATTAAAATGAATGGTAAAACCGGTGAAATTGTTAAGCCCAAAGATAACAAAGAATATATGTCAGCCTTAGAAATTGCCAAAAAAGTAGAAGAAGCAGGCTATCATAATATTTTCAAAATTGAAACAGAATGGTTTGGCAAGAAGTATGAAGTGAAAGCTTACAATAAAGAAAACAAGAAAGTAAAATTAGATGTTGATGCAGTTTCAGGTAAAGTTATGAAAGACTAATTCCCGCGCACCCCAACCCTCTCCCCCAAATCAAAATTTGGTGGAGAGGGGAGAGGGAAATTTTTACTCTTCAATCAATGTTTTCAAAGATTTCAATGCAGTGACTTTAACGGATTTTCTGGCAGGTTTGGCAGGGATTTCAATTTCCTGACCGGTAAAGGGATTACGCCCCATTCTGGCTTTAGTTGCTTTCTTTTGTATACGTCTGACTCTTATCCCTAAATCATGTAACGTAAATTCACCAGAGCCTTTAGGCTTTACATGGCGTTCAATAAGATTTTTAACGGCTTGAATCACATTTTTTGCTTCCTCTTTGCTCACGCTGGCAATATTCGCGATTTCAGCATAAATTTGTGCTTTAGATTGTTTTGCAGCAATAGGCTTATTAGCTGCTTTTGCGCTGACAGCGGCTGCTGGCTTAGCTGATTTTCTAGCTGGTTTAGTAGCAGGCGCCTTTTTACTTGTTACTTTTTTCTTTGCAGACATGTTTTTTTCCTTTTGGTTGTTAAAATACGGTACCTAAAATAACCTATCATATCGTTTTTCTATTGTCCATTTCTAATTCTTAAAGAAATAGGGGCATGGCTGCCTGTTGGTAAAGGAATGGGGCGGCGCCTTTTATAGTCATGCACAATAGGGGGTTTGGGGTCCCAAGGTGCTGCAGCTATTTGTTTCTTTAAATATTTTTGAGTATTGATTTCATTGGCGGAAAAATAACTTGCCACAGAGAAAAAAAGCATTGCTTTTAATGCGCAAGATTCTCCGCTATTTAACCTTAGGGAACCCATGGTAATGCAAGGATTCATTGATGAGAATATTTTTTCAAGTCGATGCTCGGGCTGCCACTCTTCATGATTTTTAATATGCGCCAATGGGGTTTTTGCATCCCATTCATAAAGGTTGGTTGCATTAAAAAAAGTCACCCGACATTTACGCTTGCCAAGTGTATCAAAAAATATTTTTTGGTCAGCAGGTGAAAATAAATTGGCGTGACAAAAGGCAAAATTCATAGTTTGTGCAGCTTTTTGACATATGGCAAAGCGTCTAGGATTATGCAAAAAATGAAAGATCCCTAAAGTTTTTTTACGCATATTTAAATCAGGCGTGACTTCATCTTCCTTAAAGTCATTAAATAAATTGCCGCGTAATGCGAAATAGCGTTCTTCAAAATTTTCCGGGCTGATGGCAATTTGTAACTGTGACAGCAACAATCTAACGTGTTGAATTAAAAAGGGGTTCAAATCGTTAAAGATGATTAAATCACAATGCCGACTGAGCTCTGGTAAAATAGAACAAAAAGAAGATTGACCAATTAAAATGGCAATGCGCAGGGTGCCTTTTGAGAATGACTGGGGTGTTATTTTGGCTAACGATTCAATTGGATCTTCTAATCCTCTTTCATTAGAAAAAGGGTAAAAATTAGTAGTGTCAGTGATTGGCGTAAAAGAAATAGCTTCTAATTCTTTAGTTAGGGATTCAATACGTTTCTTTTTATTTTTTTTTCTCATGCTGCCCCCAGTTGATTAGCTTACAATGGGGGCTATAATGCCTAATTTTAGGCGAGAAGTAAATACGAATTATGTTAAGGCTCTGCGTCTTGTCCGCACAGATGGAAGCGCATCAGCTAGTTCATCTTGGTCTTTGGAATTTCGGCGGCTGTGCTCGCGACTACTCGGAAGACTAGGAATACGCGAAGCACTGCCACTCATATGATGGTGGCGGCGATGTTCACGTATCATGCAAAGAGCCGCGGTGCCAACACCTAATGCTAAGGTAGCAACCGTTAAAGCGGCAACGCCGAGGGGATTTTCTGAAATAGCATTCGTTACAGCATTGAATACAGCTCCTGCTATGGGTGCAGGGGAAGGGATGTTTTCACCAATGGTTTGTGCGGCGACGCCTATACCATTACAAACCGCATCTAGCGCTTTTGGTGCTTGCTCCTCTAATACCTGTTCAAAGGTATCTAATGCGCCAGATGCAGCAGCACCTAAACCGAGAGTGGTATTTAAAAACGTTTTTGAGATTGTCATTGTATTATCCTTCTTTTGCGATCCTTCATGAAAAGATAGTTTTTTTATCACACCTTACCCTAAAAAGACAATTTTTATTCGAAATATGAATAAAATGCTGTGTTTTTATTCATATTATTGCATTGCAATGCGGCCAATTTTTTGATAAGTTGGTTAGATGATATATTATAAAGGTTTGCAAGGTGAGGTCCTATGAAAAAAACATCAGCAGTTGGTATGTTTTTATCCCTGGGGTTATTATCAGCGCCTTGCGTGTATGCCATAGAGTTATTGGAATTATTTCAACAAATTAAACCTGCAGCAAATAGCAAACCTGAGCAAGTGCAAGCAGGTCGGGAAAAAATATTATCTATGATGGTGGGTTGTGAATTAAATGATAAATGTATGTTATTAATGCTCACAGAAGTAGTGAAAAATGATCCTGATCCGACGTATAAAGCGTTTCTGACGCTCTTGCAAAGCCAAACCGATAAAATAGAACATGATGCGATTTATTGTGACAATGAAGCCATGCAAACCGTAAGACAAGCTAAAACGGCTTGTGTTGCCAGCGCCATGGGAAAAATGAATCAAATGGATGCAGAAGATGATGCTATGCGATTAGAGGGGGATATGAATAACTGTCTGAAAGACAGTATGGAGAAACTCGCCATTGATGGTAATATTTTTGCGCAAAATGCGTTGCTTAATTACAACAAACGCATTAAAAATCCACTAGAGGTTATCCGTTGGGATACCGTGGTGAATGCGCAAAAAGGCACGCCGCAATATAAAGCGCTGCAAAAATGTTTACAGCCCGCTGTGGATGAAATGCCAGAACCTGCGCCTAGCGCACCAACGCCTAGCGCACCTAGCGTCCCCGCAACAACGCCGCCACCAACCCCAACCAATGCGCCTGCTGGCGCACCGCCCACACCTGCAACGCCACCACCGAGTGTACCTACTGTACCTACGGTGCCATCGCTGCCGTCAATGCCTGTAGAACCTAAATGACATCTTCCCCAGCCGCTTGTCTATCCGCATGATAGGATGAGCGTACTAAAGGTCCACTGGCAACATTAGTAAATCCCATTTTGCGTGCTTGCTCGGCAAACATTGCAAATTCTTCAGGGGTGACGTACCTATCCACCGGCATATGAAAACGGCTAGGTTGTAAATATTGGCCTAAGGTTAACATATCACAATCATACGCACGTAAATCTGCCAACGCCTCCAGCACTTCTGCATTGGTTTCTCCTAAACCGAGCATAATCCCAGATTTGGTGGGGATGTGGGGAAAGCGTGCTTTAAACGCTTGGATCAGTTTAAGCGAGCCGATGTAATCAGAGCCGGGGCGGACTTGTTTATACAAACGTGGCACGGTTTCCATATTATGATTAAACACGTCTGGTAGGGCGCGCGCTAAATTGTCTAAAGCCACCGCTTCACGCCCTCTAAAATCAGGAACCAGGACTTCTATTTTAGTCTCAGGGCAATGTTCTCTGGCAGCTTGAATGCAGTCAGCAAAATGATTAGCGCCACCATCGCGTAAATCATCTCTATCCACAGAGGTAATCACTACATATTTTAATTGCATTTTTCCTAACGCTTTAGCCAGGTTGAGGGGTTCATGACTATCCAGTGGATCTGGGCGACCATGAGCCACATCACAAAAGGTACAGCGCCGGGTGCATTTATCGCCCATGATCATAAAAGTAGCGGTGCCATGGGTAAAACATTCCGTGAGATTAGGGCAGGCGGCTTCTTCACAAACGGTGACCAGTTTATGTTCACGCAGGAGTTGTTTTAATTCATTCACCGCGGGAGAAATGGGCGCTTTCACTCTGATCCAGTCGGGAATGCGTTTGCGTGATTCCAAGGGAGTTGGAATAATTTTAATCGGGATCCGCGCAAATTTATCCTCACCCCGTTGTTTTTGTAAGGGATCAATTTTACGTGTTGTCATGCATGCCTCCAGGGCGCTGTAAAAATAGGCAATAAAGCATCTGCCACTTCAGGTACGGAAATGTTAGGCACAAAGTCATGCATTTGTGTCATTTTTAATTGATGAAAACCACAGGGGTTAATTCTTTGAAACGGAGAAAGATCCATATTCACATTTAAGCTTAAGCCATGATAAGTGCAGCCTTTGCGTACCCGTAATCCCAAGGAGCAAATTTTTGCATTTTGCACATAAACACCTGGCGCATCCGGTTGGAGCTCTGCAGGAATGCCAAATTGATTGAGCATCGTAATCACACTCTGTTGTAAATGTTGTGTAAAGGCACTAATACTCCAACCAAGGCGTTTTAAATCACACATTGCGTAAAGAACCAATTGCCCAGGGCCATGATAGGTGACTTGGCCGCCGCGATCGCTTTGTACCACGGGGATATTTCCGGGATCTAAAATATGCTCGGCTTTCCCCGCTTGGCCTTGCGTAAATACGGGAAAATGCTGCAAAATCCACAAATTATCAACGCTTTGCGCATCGCGCGCAAGTGTATAATCACGCATTTTATGGTAGACAGTGGAATAAGAAGTCAGGGCGCAGAATTGTTGGATTTCTATCAAGGCTTGCATAACATTACAAAGCAAACAGCACGTGTTGGCTGGCACTTAAATCACAATACGCTGCATCTAGCTGTGCTTGGCTAATGGCATGCACGGTAACTGTAAAAGCCAAGTATTTGCCATTTTTACTGGGGTTTAAGCGAATTGCCCCTTCACCAAGGTGCGGGAAGTGCTGATGCAGTATTTTCAGCACTTCCCCCTCAAAGGCGGCATCCGCCAAACCTACAATTTTTAAAGTAAAGTCACAAGGAAAATCGACCATCAGGAACTCTGTGCTATCTCATCTTTGCTTTCGAGCATTTTATGTAACCCAAGGGCAACATAGTCTGAAAAACGCGACCACAGACTACCTGTAGAGACATCTTCTAATGCTACTAATGGCAGTTCAGCCACCAATTGGTTTTCGAGTTTAACCAACAATTTGCCATACGTGTTACCTTTGGCGACTGGTGCGGTAATACGTTTATCAATATTCATTTTTGCTTCTAAATTCTTATATTGGCCATGTGGAATGGTGATATATAAATCACGATTGATGCCCAAGGCTATTTTTTGGCGATTGCCCATCCATATTTTGGGTTGATTGAGGGCCGTATTAGCTTGAAATAAGCGATGGGTTTCAAAAAAGCGAAATCCAAAGCGCAGAATTTGGATGGTTTGTTCGGTGCGATCATTTTCAGTCTTTGAGCCCACTAAAACAGAAATTAAACGCATATTATCTTTTTGGCCAGAAGCGGCTAAGCAATAACCCGCGGTACTGGAATGGCCCGTTTTAATGCCATCCACATAAGGCTCGCGCCAGAGTAAGCGATTACGGTTGGCTTGTTTGATACCATTAAAGGTAAACCATTTTTCAGAATAAATTTTGTACGTTTCTGGGAATTCTCTGATTAATGCTTGCGCCAAGATACTGAGATCACGCGCGGTGGTATAATGTTCTGGGTTAGGGATCCCGGTAGAATTCATAAAATGGGTGTTGTTCATTTTTAATTGTTTGGCATACTGATTCATTAAATCCGTAAAAGCGGCTTCATTACCGGCCGCAAATTCCGCCAAGGCAACAGTTGCATCATTGCCGGATTGAATAATTACCCCACGCATTAATTCTTGCACAGGGATTTTCTTGCCCGCTTGCACAAACATGCGAGAACCTTCCGTTTTCCATGCAGTGGGACTAATAATAACTTCATCATCTAACTTAAATCTACCATTCTGTAGTTCATGATCAAGCACATAGACGGTCATCATTTTGGTGAGACTGGCGGGATCTATCCGTTTATCCATATCTTTTTGCGCTAATATTTTGCCACTATGGTAGTCTACTAAAACATATGCTTCAGCATCGATATTGGGGGCAGCAGGTACAGAAGTAATGGTGGCAAAGCCTAAAGGCGTGAAAAGAAGAAGGGCAACTAAATTTATCCATAAAAAGGCCGTTCGGTTCATGTGATACCCCATATTTTAGAAGAATATTAATTTAGATCCTATTTTACCATTAAAGTTACTCATAGACTAACTTTGCGGTACTAACGCCATTGAGCACCAGTAATTTCTTTTGGAGCTTTTGTGCTTCTTTTTCGTTTTTCAAAGGCCCCACGCGGACGCGATAAAGATCTTTATTAGAAACTTTATTGGACACGACTTTGGTTTCAAGCTTGGTTAAGGTTTTGGTCAAACTATTGGCATTATTTTTATTAAATGCACCTAATTGAATATAGATTTGTTTATCCTCTTTTTTGGCTTTTTTTACATCCTTTTCTTTTTTATCTTTGTGGAAAACATCCGGATCAATAGCGGTAACGCGCACTTTGCCAATACCTGCTGCATAGAGCCCTAATTTTTTTGCTGCGGCATAAGATAAATCAATTAAGCGATCTTTCGCAAAAGGGCCTCTATCATTAATTTTGACAATGACTTCACGGCCATTATCCAAATTTTTGACTTTGCAATAAGTGGGCAATGGCAAAGAAGGATGGGCGGCTGTCATCCCAAACATATCATAGGGCTCGCCACTGGAGGTTCTTTTACCATGGAACTTAAGACCGTACCAAGAGGCTATTCCTTCTGCTTTATAGCCTTGACTACTGGGCAGCACATAATATCGGCTGCCTAATGCAGAATAAGACGCAGGATTGCCATAACGGCTTAAAGGTTCGCGTTTGGGAACCGCATTAGGGATTTTCGTAACGTCGATTTCTTCATCTGGGGGGCCATCATTGTCATCTGCTGGTTTTTCAATAATGGACTTGGGGGCAGGACCCGTCATGGGATTTCTGATTGGTGCCTGACTACAGGACCATAAAAAGCTCATGGTTAGAAGGAGGGTGACTTTACCCCATAAGGGCATTTTTATGATTCCGTTCAATTATCTCAATCCTAACTAGGTTGCCTGACCAGCTTTCTTGTAACCTTCTTTTATTTTCTGGCTTAAAGTATAAACGGCCATTGCATAATGATCACTACGATTATATCGCGTAATCACATAGAAATTTTGGGCACCTAACCAAAACTCAGGTCCGTTAGCCCCTTGTAAAGCGACTAAAGCAAAGTTTTGCTTTTCCAGTTCCGGCGTGGTTTTGGGGGATTTTAATTGCACACCCAGTAAGGACATTTGGTATAAGGAATGCGAAGGTTTAGGGTTTTGTTTACTGGCAATATGATCTTTATATTTTTCACCGCTGACTTTGGCGGGTAACACCACGGGCGCACCCGGTTGCCAACCATTCAGTCTAAAATAATTTGCAACACTGCCAATGGAATCGTCAATCCCATTTAAGAGATCCCGTTTGCCATTGTTATTAAAATCTACGGCATAATGACGATAACTGCTGGCAATAAATTGCGGATTTCCCATCGCGCCGGCATAAGAACCTTTGATACTTTTAGGATCCCAACCTTCTTCACGGGCCAGCAGTAAAAACTGTTCTAATTCTGATAAGAAAAACTTGGCGCGTGGCGGATAATCAAACGCCAAGGTAACCAGGGCATCAATGACATTATATTGCCCGGTATTTTTTCCATAAAAAGTTTCTACCCCTATGATGGCAATGATCATTTCTGCTGGTACACCATATTTTTTTTGTGCCCCCGATAATGCCTTTTGATTATGTTGCCAAAATTCAATCCCTTCCTGAATGCGTTTAGGGGTAATAAAGATTTTTTCATAAGCATCCCAGGGTTTTGCTTCTGCAGGCTTTGAGATTGCCGCAATAATACTGGGCTGCAGAGTTGCTTGATTGAGCAATTGCTGTAACTGCTTTGCATCAAAATGATGTGCTTGGACCATATGTTGAATAAAATTTTTCACCTCTGGTCTGGAAGTGAGGGCAGGTGAGGCGGCGGCGTGTAAGCAAAAACTGGTAAGAAAGCAAAGAAAGAGCGTAAACAGTGTTTTTATTTGCATGGTTGTCTGCCTAATTAATTTCTATGTTGTGATTGTATGGCCACTAGCATTCCGAAAGCAACCATCCACGTTACTAAAGAGGTTCCTCCATAGCTTACCAACGGTAAAGGGCAGCCAACCACCGGGAGTAATCCACTTACCATACCAATATTAATAAAAAAGCAAATGAAAAAGCTAAAAATGATCCCGCCAACCAACAAACGACTAAACGTATCTGCAGTTTGCGTCATGATAAGGATCCCGCGGAAAATAACCGCAAAATACAAAAGAAATAGTAATGAAATGCCGATAAAACCAAATTCTTCACCCAGGACACTAAAAATAAAATCTGTTGTTCTCTCTGGGAGAAAGTTTAATTGCGCTTGCGTACCATGACACCAGCCCTTGCCATAAAGTCCTCCAGAGCCAATTGCAATTTTTGACTGAATGATATGATAACCACTGCCTAATGGATCGCGTTCTGGATCTAAAAAAGTCATCACCCGGGCACGTTGGTAATCATGGAGCTTCCACCATAACAGTGGCAAGCCCGCTAAAACCAAAGCAGACAGTTTAAATATAGAGCTCCAACGGATCCCTGCAAAAAATAAAACCCCAAAACCGGTCGCAATGACCAAGATGCCAGTACCCAAATCCGGTTGCTTGGCGATTAATAAGCCAGGGACAAAAATAATGATCAGGCTGACAAAAATGGGGATTTTCTTTAACGGTAAGGTTTTATTGCTTAAATAATGTGCCAACATTAAAGGTAAAAAGAGTTTCATCATTTCTGAAGGCTGAAACCGAAACCCCGGTAGATTAATCCACCGCTGTGCACCTTTGCTACTCGTCCCAAAAACTAATACCACCAATAATAAAAAGATCCCAATGGCGTATAAGAACGGCGCCCACTGCTTAAAGGTACGAGGAGAAAACTGCGCGATGGCAATAAAAACCACAAAGCTGATGAGCACGTGTATGCCTTGCTTACCCAGCACAATAATTTTTTGACTGCTAGCGCTATAGATTAACCCGCTGCTGGCTGCCAACAATAAACAAATTAACAAAAACAACCAGCTATCCCAGTGTAAGTTAGCAAGAAAATCTATTCCTGGTAAACGTCGCCAACCAGGCTTATTAAGATAAAGGGGAGGACGATTGATCATGATAAGATCCCGTTAAATAAGCTTCAAGGATTTGGCGTGCAACGCCTGCGCTGGCACGCTGATTTTCTAGAATAATGGCCATGGCTATAGTAGGTTTATCTGCCGGTGCAAACGCAATAAATAATGAATGATCGCGTAAATGACGCGCCACGGCATCATGCTCATATTTTTCATTGGCTTTTAAACCAAAAACTTGTGCCGTTCCGGTTTTCCCGGCCACATTTAAAGCAGCAAGCCCAGAAAAATACCGAAATGCGGTCCCATGTGAATTTTGCGTCACTTGGCGCATAGGCTCAATAATAGTGTTCCAATGATTGGGGTTATCTATTTTGAGTGGGGTAAGATTCTCAATGGGGGCGTCTTTATTGAAATGCGGGCGAAATGCTACACCACGGTTTGCAATGTAAGATGCTACCGTTGCGATTTGCAAAGGGGTTGCCAGAATATAACCTTGCCCAATGCCGGTAATTAACGTTTCACCCGGATACCACACGGTTCCCAGGGCCTTTTTCTTCCATGCACTGGAAGGCACTAAACCAATTTGTTCTCCCGGTAAATCAACGCCGGTTGCTTTACCCAAGCCGACTTGAGAAAGCCAAGAGGAAAGTTGCCCGATACCCAGTTTTTCTGCCAACATATAATAATATATATCACAAGATTCACGGATGGACTTTTCTAAATCTGTCCAGCCATGGCCATTTTCTTGCCAGTCTCTATAGAGTCTACCTGCACCATTGAGTTGGTAAAACCCTGGATCAAACACGCGTTGCTGGGGATTAATAGTTTGTGTGGAAAGGCCAGCCAATGCCACAATGGGTTTAATGGTAGAAGCTGGGGGATATTGACCTTGAATGGCCCGATTAAACAGCGGTCTATCCGCTGCTTGACGCAGCAGCTGATACGCTTGTTGGTTTAAACCCCGCACAAATTGATTGGGATCAAAACTAGGCACACTGACCATAGCTAAAATTTCACCGTTGCGCGGATCTAATACCACAACCGCACCACGATTGTTACCAAGGGCTTTAGTGATAACTTCCTGTAGTTCTACATCAATGGTTAAATGTAAATCCGCACCACTGGTTGCAGGTAGTGTGGACATGACTCGAATTTCTCGTCCCAGCACATCGGTTTCTATTTGCTGATAGCCAGGCTCTCCTTGCAAAGAGTCTTCATAGTATTTTTCTAGCCCAACTTTACCCAGCTGAAAGGTACCGGCATAACGTTTTTTATCAATGCGAATTAAATCTTCTTTATTAGCTTCACTGACATATCCTAAAATATGTGCCAGCAATGGCCCGTAAGGATAATCGCGAATGAGCTCAACTTGTAAAAAGACACCTGGAAAACGGTACTGATTGACCGCAAAGGCGCTCATTTCTTCTTCTGACAATTTAAATTTGAGGATCTGTCGTTGATGGGATGCGTGATGCGCCATTTTATCTAGGAAAGCCTGGCGTTGCTGTGGTTCTAGGGGAATGATTTTTTCTAGTTCATCCAAGGTTTGGGTTAAATCAGGGACTTGTTCTGGAATAATTGCCAGGTGAAAAGCAGGCACATTTCGGGCCAGTAATTTTCCTTGTCGGTCATAAATAAGGCCACGATTGGGCGGTATGGGCGATAAGTGAAACTGATTACGTTTGGATAACGTTGCGTATTTCTGATGATCAATAATTTGTAAATAAGCTACTCTACCTAATAACACTAAAATCATCATTCCTATTAATACAATGCCAACCAAAGCACGTTGTCTAGTTAAAAACCTTTCGTCTGTTTGTGCTAAAAATGGCTGGCGTTGTTGTTTCATGGGTTGCTTAAATAGTTTGGTGGTAAACTAATTCGTAGAGCACTGACTTTAGTAGTATGCTTTATTTATACATTCTGGTAAACAGGCATTTGACTTATGAGAAAAACCTTGATTCAGATCAGTGGACTGATGATTTTATCAGGGGGGATGATGGCTGCGGCCGGTGTTTTAGCAGCTGAACCGCCACCTGCACCCGCACCTGCCAAAGCACGTGTGTATCACGTGGATTCTGCAGAGCCCAGTCCTCTTTACGTGCAAGTGATAACTCGATGGGCCAAAGAGACAAATTTTCCTAAAACCATTGCGGATGTGATTGTTGGCAAGTTGCAACAAGACATGAAAAGTGATCCGCGTTTAGAAAAAATTGACACGCCTGCTTTGATTGCAGATTTAGAACAGTATTTTTATGAGTTATTTGTTTCGCAAGAAACCATGAGAGAATTAGCACAATTATATTCGCAGGTTTTTACGGTAGACGAAATGGCGGAATTGCTTAAATTTTATCAAACGCCATTAGGACAAAAGCTTATTAAAAATGATGCAGAATTAAGGCTCAAGAGCCAAGCGTTAGGCATGAAAATGTTAGAAAAGCATAAGCGAGATTACTTAGAAATTATTGCAAAATATATTCCTAAAAATGGCGTGACTCCTCAAGCCGCTGAACAACCCAGCACGCTTAAAGTTGAAGTTCCCGCAAAGACTGCGCCGGTTAAAGTGAAGGTGCCGGCGAAGTAACGCATATCCTGATATTTACTGCGAGCGGCGGTAATGTTTTTTATCTGGTGTTTTGCACCGGTGCTCCCTACGCCGTGGTGGTATATCTGCATTAAAGACGATTATGGCTTCTATTGCAGCCATTGCCGGGGCTACTTCTTCATTAAATACAGCAGGTACTTGGCGTAAGCGATTGACAATTAAGTGAAATCCGCTGTGCAAGGCAAAGTGAAGGGCTTGGTTATTATGTAAGGCAGCATTTTCTGCAATAACAGGCACGCGTAGTAAACATTCCACCGCTTGCAGGTTGTTATGGCGAGCAGCCTCAAGTAGTGCTTCGTTGCCCCAAATATGGGCGGACGCTATGATTGCATCAATTGCAAAAAAGCGCTCTAAAATCGGTTGAGATTGATTGTTTTTGACTGCTTCAACAATTGCTGGGGTGAGCCATTTATGGAGATTTTCCATCACGGCAGGCATAGCTAATAAGCGATTAACTATAGGCAAGTGTCCAGCACCGGCAGCCCATTTTATTACCAAATTGCCCCATTTATCAGCAGTTTCTATAATGGCAGGATTAGCTAATAGCAGCAGGACTTGTTCACAGTTATTTGTTCTGACCGCGTCTATTAGTTTGTTTATAATAGTATGTTCGGCGCTATTGAGCATGGTATATTCTCTCTTTGTAAAAATGGATCATTATCACAAAGGAGACGAAAAATAGCGACTGAAAACAGATGAAAGGCGTAATTTTTGTGACTTATAGCTTAAACTGCTTCAATAGCCACCCCAAAGCCAATTCTGAGTTTCTATGGCTTTGAGGCATAATGGAAAAAAAGCGTAATGCTTTCTTTTTTCTTATTTAGAGATCATATTATATGCTTCACCAAAAGTCATTGAAGAAACAGTATCGTAGTTCGGAAGCAATGATAACTGTGCGTCATGAAAGATGGTCCAACTATATACAAAATCGAGCAAACTATTACTTGTAGACATTCCATTATTAAGAGTTCGAATTTGGTACGAATTATAAAGACTAATACCAATACTCGTTACACAAAGGGCCAGTAGTATTCCTTCCATACCACCTGAAACTTGGTTAATTTGATTGTCATCTAATATTTTCATCATTACTCCA